>OKRS01000568.1_pt1 | contig 28207 bp, 22 predicted proteins | sample 1601191 | NCBI WGS metagenome assembly OKRS01 (sample SAMEA3541509, study PRJEB24748) | human gut metagenome | biome: human gut; feature: human-associated habitat; material: faeces | place: China | collected 2012
CTCCGGAAGAGAAATCCTCCGGAGGACTTTTTTTCGTTTCCCGTCTTGCAGGAAACATAACCTTAGTTTCATCTCTTGTCTTGGAGTTCCTGCCGCTTGCTGTATTTATGGTATGAGTTCTTTAGGTGGTTCCCGGTTATTGATGTCTGTAACATTCTGTTGATTGTCCTGTCTTTAAGGTCATATTTTGATACTCCTGGCAGGAATGCTTTGTTTGAAAGTATATATAGGACATGTATGCTTTACTTGAAAGTAAATATAGGACATGTCTCAAGTCGTGTGTTACGCCTATACAGGTAGATATGTTTATTTTCTTTCTTTTAAAAATGAAAAATTATTTTATCTTCTCTCGGTTTAATCAGATTTTTGCTTTATCTTTGCATAAGATAAGCTTCGGCTCGGCATAACACTCAAGCAAGCTTGATAGTTCTGCGCTCGCCTTGCATTATTTTTGCATAAGATAAGCTTCGGCTCGGCATAACATTCAAGTAAGTTTGTTGGTTCTGCTCTCGCCTTGCGTTATCTTTGAAACGGCAATGGTTCAGTATATGATTAATAGGGAAACAGGTGAAAATCCTGTGCAGTCCCGCTGCTGTAATCCGTCTTTATAAGAATGTAACATATAGCCACTGTGTTGATGGGAAGGCGTTACATTTGGATGGGAAGCCAGAAGACCTGCCTTGCTGTATGTATCTTGTTTACCCGTGGGATGGTAGCAGAATATAAATTATCTATGAAAAATTTTATATTAATTTGTTGTCTGCTTTTATTGAGTTTGTCTTGCTTAGGACAAGGAAAACTTACTAATTATAATGATACAGTCTTTACTCTATCATCTGTGACGTGTGTTGGTGAGCGTCCTCATTATCTTACCCCAAGTCAAACAATTTCTGGAGAAACTTTGCATAACTTGTCAACAACATCTGTTGCTGATGCTTTGAAGTATTTTTCGGGTGTTCAGATAAAGGACTATGGTGGTTTGGGAGGTCTTAAGACTGTAAATGTCCGTTCTCTTGGCTCACAACATGTAGGTGTATACCTTGACGGTATTCGGATTACCAATGCACAAAACGGTCAGGTAGACTTAGGTAAATATTCTTTATCCAATATGGAGTCAGTATCTTTGTATAATGCAAACAAGAACGAACGTTTACAGTCAGCTTCGGAATATGCATCAGCTGCTACAGTCTATATGCAGACAAAGAGACCAGATAAAACAACACTGAATGTTGAGTATGGTAATGGTTCTTTTGGCTTGAATAAGGTTAAAGGATATTTTTCATTGAAAAATTATTTTTTTGTCGATGCCGAATACCAACATACAGATGGAGATTATAAATTCAAGTTTAAGTCTGCATCCGAGGATACTATAGGTAGACGCCATAATTCAGATATTTCCTTTTATCGTTTAGAGGCTGCTGGTTTCTATAAAGGTTTTACAACTCATATTTATTATTATAATTCAGAAAGAGGATTGCCTGGTCCGGTTATACGTCGCCTTACAGACCAATGGGACTCTACAGACCGCCAATGGGACCAGAACTTTTTTGTTCAGACAACGTATAAGAAGCTTTGGGAGAAATTTGGTTTGCGAGCCAATTTGAAATATTCGTTTGATTATCTTCATTATCTGCAGGATCCTTCTACCAATGCTTCTGCAATGTATTGTAACAACCATTATGCACAGCAGGATGTTTATGGTTCAGTTTCAGGTTCTTATAACTGGAGATGGCTTTCTTTGACGGCGAGTACGGATTTGCGTTGGACAGATTTGAACTGCGACGTTTACAAGTTTAATTATGTTTACCGTATAGACTCAAAGAGTTTGCTTTCAGCGATAGCTTCCTATAGGGGACTTGAGTTTAATGTTGCCTTGTTGTATACTCATATTCAGGACCACACAAAGGGGCAGGCATCGCCATTGAAGAGGCTGACACCAATGTTTCTTGCTTCGTATAAAAAGAATGCTTGGGTGTTTAGGGCTTTTCATAAGCGGATATTCAGGGCTCCAACATTGAACGACTTGTATTATACGCTTGTCGGCAGTACAAGTTTGAAACCTGAATATACTTCGCAGTGGGATGCAGGAATTGATTATCGTGGAAAAGCGCTCCATTTTGCCATTGACGGTTATTATAATGAGATTGAGGACAAGATAGTTGCAATACCGATGAAATGCCAGTTCCGTTGGTCGATGGTAAACTTCGGAATGGTTAAGTCTTTAGGATTGTCGCTTTCGGGCGGTTATGATCATGAGTGGGGAAAATTCTCACTTGCCACGAATGCTAATTACACCTGTCAGAGTGACCGTGACTACAGTATGCCTTCCGACCCGGAATATAAGCATTATGTGCCTTATTCTCCGTTGCATTCAGGTTCGTTGATTGTCGACATGGGCTATGATTCCTATTCTCTGTGTACTTCATTCTTGTATACAGGCGAGCGTTTTGCTTTGGTCTCAAATAACAGTGATGATTTGCTTAGTGATTGGTATACCGTGGATTTAAAGCTCAACAAACGCTTTCTGTTGAAGAATGGCATTGTTTTGCAAGGCACAGTGGAGTGTAACAATGTTACAGATTCAAGGCATGAGGTCGTCAAACGCTATCCTATGCCAGGTCGAAATTGGAAATTCACAATAAAACTTGAATTGTAGAAGAAAATGAGCAAAAGATTTCTTATATCAATATTTACTGTTATTGCTTGTCTGTTTGTTTCGTGCTCGATGGATCCCGCCGATGAAACAGACATGCCTACGGAAAGTTGCAGTGGCGACAGACTCCTTGTCTTGTGCGAGGGTCTTTGGGGCTTGGACAACTCCACAATATCGTATGTTGACAATGGAGTGCTGACCAACGGATGGTTTAAGCAGCAGAATCCGGGTATGCACCTTGGAGATACAGGCAACGATATAATTCAGGTTAATGATACACTGATTGCTGTGTCTGTCAATTGGTCGAATATCATACAGTATATGTATCCCAACGGTAAGGCTATTGCTGCAACGGAGGATATTCCTAACAACCGTAGACTTGCCACGGATGGAAAGCGTTATCTTTTTTGTACATCATATGCAAATAAAGGATATGTGGCAAAGGTAGACCTTGTCAGCAAGGAGATTGTTGCCACTTGCAAGGTGGGGTATGAGCCAGAGGGTATAGCCTATTATGAAGGCAAACTCTTTGTTGCCAATACCGGAGGTTATTCATTCCAGGAGAAGGACCATCAATATGAGTCTACAATATCCGTTGTTGACGTGGAGTCGATGAAAGAACTCCGCCGTATTGACGTAGGCTGTATAAACCTGTATGGAACAATGTCGCAGTGTGGTCAGTTTATATGTATTAATTCCGCAGGCGATTATTATGACACAAAGCCAAAGACAATAGTTCTTGATATGTCGACAGAGGAATTCAGGGTGTATGATTTTCCTGCCACTTATAATTGTGTTTATGAGAACCGTTTCTATTTGATAGGTTCAGAGTTTTCTTATTCAAGTGGTGCAGATGGTGGTTATAAGTATAGCGTCCATTCGATAGACCTTCCGTCGATGAAAGAATATGAAGGCTTTGGAAAATACAATTTTGCCGTTGAAACAATAATGCAGATGCAATCGCCATACTGCATCTATATAAGTCCATATTCGGGACATTTATATGTAACCGATGCTCGTAGCTATGCCACAAACGGCTATCTTTATGAATTTGATCCTGAGAAGGTGGAATTTACAAAGTTAAAGTTGCAGGGACTGAATCCTGGACATGTTGTTGCTTTAAGTAGAACATCTTATAGTCCGGTAAAATAATTATGACAAGACGTTTCAAGTGAAGCAAGTAATGCTGAGAGGGAAAATCCTGAGATTGGATTACAGCACCGACTGCGGTGATTGCTAAACGGAGCAGTATATCTATGGAAAGTCATTCCGAAAGGGAGAAGACACTGCTTTTGCATGCACAAGTCCGAAAACCTGCTTGAACAAAGTTTAATGGGTCTGCTCGGTGGCGGACTGTAAATAAGTTATAATAAAATGAAGAAACTGATGTTTCTTGCAGCATTGTCATTATTTGGTGCTGCCAATGTGTCGGCTTCAGACACAAGTGAGAACGCGCGTAATGCAGTGTGCGTAATGTTGAAATCTGGCGATGCCAAGTATGTCGCCTTTACGGAGGACCCTGTGATTCAGACGGCAGATGGTCGTTTGACTGTAACTCCCATGAGTGCAGACCAATCTTCTGTAGTTGTAGATTTGTCAAATGTAGGTATGATAACAGCCGTTTATCATGATTTTTCTACCGATGGCATTGATGGACTATCCGCAGAGACCGGTAGAACAGTGGAGGCAGTCTACGACCTGAACGGATGCAAGGTTAGCAAAATTGTACCGGGACAAGTCTACATTTTAAAATTCACAGATGGTTCAACTAAAAAGGTAACAAAGTAATGAAAAAGATTTTATTCTCAATATTGGCTGGTGCAATGACTCTTTCTGCATCAGCACAGAGTTCTTTCACTGTAACTTCAAATGGAAAAGAATATTCTTTCCCTATAACTTCGTCGATAACGGTTACCGATAATGAATTATGGAAGCCAGAGGTCGTGGAAGTTGAACGTCAGTTCAAGTCTGACTATAAAACAATGAAGGCAGATTTCCAGACTTCGTTCAGCACAGACACTCAACAGTCAGAAAGTGGAGTTACGGAATACGTTGACGGCCATCTTATTGCCGATCATGTATGGGAGATAGACTTCACGACAAACGATTACAAGCGTGTGCAGCTTATGGTGCGTGCTACTAAAGAAGACACAAAAGAAGGAGAGGATATAAAAATACTTGCCAATAAGAGTAATACGCAGGAGAATCTTGGTGCTTGCATTAGTGGTTCGTTTGGTGACTATTTTGCGATTAAAAATTTTGGAAAGGATGGTAAATGGTCATGGATATACAATGAGTTGACAAACACGTATATTATGGTGAACCGTGATGTGCAGAACAATGACGCTTACGATTTCACTTCGCTCAACGCTACTGTTGATAAGGTGGCGACAAAGGATTTGAATATAAACAATGTTACCGACTATTGGAAGTTCCTGGCACGCGTATCTGATGACAATACCGCCGAGAAAGACTCCATGATAGAGCTGAAGTTCAGGGCAAATCCGGAAACGAACAAGAACTTCACCATTGATGGAATTCCATACCATGTGAATACAGGCAAGGTGAGCATGAAGCTTGAGGGTATAGAATTGAATGCCAGTTTCCCTGACGAATGGGATATAGCAATGGGTAAGAACTTCGACTTCCATTTTTGGAGAGATGCTCTTGTCGACCCCGAAGGATTTGATTATATGGTTTTGTCTGGAACAGAACTGCCAGAGAATATGGATTTCACGAAAACAAGTCAAGACTATCCGGAGTTTACAATCCAAGACAGGAACACACTTGTATCACAGAACGGAATGGTAATTTGCAAGTTCAAGAAAAAGGCAGACAACACCGTTAATATATATAAGAAGGTCGTCATACCAGCAGGAACAGCAGTCCGTCGTTCTTCAACCTACCCGGAACCAGTAATAGTGGAAGTACACGACACTGTATATGTGGAGAAACACGACACCATATATATAAAGCCACTTTCCGTAGATGAGCTTATAGCGGCAGGTCAATATGCCGAGGACGTTATTGGTAGCACAACATCGTTGTATTCCTTTAAGTCAGACAAAGAGTTTGCAGAATATGCCACATATTATGATCAGGCGCAGAAGATAGATGCTTCAAGCATACCATCTGACAAAAAGATGGATTGGGAAGAGGCAGTGGAACAACTGAAGAATGTAGCCACAGCCTATGGCTACTATACAAAGAATCTGATGAAGTCGGCTTCTGTCGGTAGTTATCTTATGCTTGGACAGGGCATGATAAATGGTGGTATGGCATTTAACAAGCGTATGGATATAACAGAGTCTACAGTTTGCAATGGATATTCCATGTCAGGCGGCTCCGGCTATGTGGCGTTTGCCAGACTTGATGTAGACTATGATGACACGGATGTCTTTGCCGTTCCGTTTAACACAGAATATTCTTTCGGCAAAGCCCCATGTTTCGGTGGTGCAAAGAAGATAGATGTGTATGTGTTGTTCAGTCCGCTTACTGGCAAATACACTCCTGTATATCTGGCAGAGCAGAACGGACTTGTCTTTGAACAGTGGAAGGGTGACACCAAGACAAATTATGATACTCTTGACGAAGCCATCCAGCATTTCGGAAAAAGCACCGGCAATATGATAGACCGCTCTTGGGTTAAGCTTGATCTTGACGACGAAGGCGCACGCACTGTTATTGCAAATGGTGTGGCAGAGTTCCCTGACTTGTCCTCATTCACCGATTTCACAGTTGTCACAACCTGTGAGGATTATATGGCGGCTAATGTTGGAAACCCAGGTGTTACTGTTGATACCACTACAACTCCTATGACATTCTCAAAGGACGGTGTCGCTTGTGAGTTCTCAGGAATTGCAGTCTTTACGGCAAAAGACAGCACGGGTGACAAGGTTGCCCTTGTTGTATTCAAACAAGGTACAAAGTACTTTGCTTATAGCTATGAGCTAAAGAATTAATCATTAAAAGATAGTATGGAGGCAAATGCAGTGATGTGTATCCCATGTCCCTGTGTTAGTCTCCTTATAATTATTTGACTATTAGCCATGAATAAATATATGATTATTGTCGGACTGTTTGGTCTTCCACTCTCTACAGTCTGTGCCCAGACCATGTTTTCCGTGGAAAAAGGTTTGGAAAAATACGCTTTACCGTTAACGTCTTCTATTAAGGTGGGCGAGAATGGTAGCTTTACGGCATATTATGACAACAGGACATACGAATTGCCGTTAGGTTCAAAGATTCATATTTCGGCAGAGGAGTTGCATCTTCCTCTTACTCTCAAGGATATAGACTGGAAACCAGGTGTAAGCTCCTTGCAGTCTGGTTCAAACGGACTGTTTAGCTTTTCTGGTGGTAACAAGTTCAGTTGGCGTGGAGATAAAGTGATCTTTACGGATTATGGCATTTCAGGCACCGTCATGGATACAGTAAAAAATGTGAGGCTCGATGCTTCAAACAACACTCGCATGTACGGCGAAGTCGTTGACTTGTTGTTCTATAAGGTTGAAACGGGAGAGACTGGTATGTATTCTTTGCCTTCCAACACATATTGCGCATGGAAGGAGACGACCCATGTTGGCAAGTATGGTGCGCTCGTGTTGAGCTATGGTATAGACAATGAATCAGGGGCAAGGATGAACAATGTTGTAGGTGTTGCAAAATGGTTCTCTCAGCTTGGCACCTATACCGGTGTCAGCGGACAGAAATATACAGCTTCAGGTACCGTTGAGTATTTTGATGACTTGTTGACAGCCAAAGACGTAGTGTTGAATACAAAGAACTTCTCTCGTTCCAATGACGGAGATAAAGAAACTGGCAGCTTGTCGGCACCTACATGGAACTATCTTTCAGAGGGGACAACTCTTGTTCAGGCAGACTGTATGTCAGGCTCAGCCATAGCCAATGGAAAAATAACCTGTCGTGCGCTTGTCGGCACAAAGAAGCCTACAGCCGAGGAGATGGAAAACAGTTTCGCATACCGCTTTGACAGTCCTGATGCCAACAGTGTCATATCCGACTACTACTTTACCGCTACAGATCCGCAAGCAGCCTTCCAGTATCCGGAGTTGAAATCGGCTCCAGGTGTACCTGCCGATCAGTATGATATAACGGAATGTAATGTCTGGAAGGGCGGAACCTGTATGTATCTTGTCCCCTCCAACGGAATAGCTTTTTCCAAATACCGTAAATTTGACGGATTTATTCATGCCTGTATGGTTGATGGCTCCGAGTATTCCCATCACTTTACTATAAACAAGAAAGGTGTTATTACAGCTGATGGCATTTGGAAAAAAGAGAAAGAGGCTACGATAAGCGTCATCAAGAATGCTTCCTACGAAGATAACGGACAACTCCAATATTACAGTCTTAAGTTCCTTGCCAATAATCTTTCCTCATCCAATGGATTGGGCGAAAATGTAGTTGATTATGCCGGAGCGCATGCCATAGAGACAGATCTAAACGCCAAACCTACGCTTGCTTTCATACCCAAGGCAAATATCTATGTTCCATACAGTTTGGGTGGCACCGTGCCTGTCAGGAAGGTTCATTACTGCAATTATAGTTTCTTGCCGCTTGATGACACCAATCTTGGTGCCGAATTCGGAAAGAGCGGCATAGCTCTGACCATAGGCGACGGTCTTGATAGCCCTTATTATGAGAAGTCATACAAATATTGGATCTTTACCGATAGTCAGAACCGTATGATTGTTTATACGCTGAATGAGTGTGGAGGCATTTCGGATATTGAATGGTATGAATAAATTAAAACGAAACTTCTTATGAATAAGATGCTCTTACTTTTTGCGGCATTGCTCCTGTGTATGACTTCTCAGGCACAAGAGCTTGGCTATAGAGTAGTAGAACTGCATCAGGCACCTGGACAGTTTATCAACGTACTGCCAGATGCCGATGAAGAAACTACACAGAAGGAAGTATGTATGAATGCACAGATGTCGTTAGCCCAAAACTCTCTTGTGTCGCTTGGCACCTATGGAGGCTACATAACCATAAAGTTTGATGAACCGGTAAAAAATCTCCGTGGTTCAGATTTTCTGGTCCTTGGCAACGGCTTCTATGCCGCTTCCGACCCGGTATATGGCAGTGAGACCATTGGCGGCTCGATAGAACCGGGTATAGTATATGTCGGAGTGGGCGACAGTCCTGAGTCCGCACAGTGGTATGAACTTGCAGGGTCTGAGTATTTCAGTTCCGAGATACACGACTTCAGCATAACATATTATAAGCCAACCGACGAAAACCAGTCAAACAACTATATCCGTTGGCAATGCACATGGACCGACAAGGACGGCACACCGCGCGATTCTTCTGGCTGGCATCCTAAAAACTCTTTCCACCAGCAAAGCTATTGGCCATTGTATGAGAATAAAGATGAGTTGACCTTCACGGGAGGCAGATTGCCCAATAACGCTATAGACCAAAGCGGTAATGGCACATATTGGGTGCAATACCGCTATTCGGCAGACAGCTATGGATATGCAGATGCCTGTTCTGCAAAAGACAGTTTAGGCTCGTCGTTCGATATAGATTGGGCAGTAGATAAACAAGGCTTTCCTGTCCATCTCGACCATATCGATTTCGTTCGTGTTTCCACGGGAATATTTCAGTATTGCGGATGGCTTGGCGAGACCTCAACCGAGGTTATCGGTTTTGCCAATCTGCATCTGATACCGGGTTATGATGCCAATCCGTACGTCATAACGCCCCGTCCTAATCCCAATGACCCGTTGTCAGTATCACTGCCGCAGCATACGTCAGCGAATGTGCAAGACAAGTGGTTTACGTTGACCGGACAATGTGTAGAAAAACTGCAACGTGGCAAAATATACATACATAACGGAAAGAAAGTGGTGTTTTAAACACGTTTTGTTTCCTGTTTATAAATAGATTTCTTAAATTTGCCGAGCATAACAGTTTAATATAATCGAGAAAAAGTATACACAATGAGAAAATTATTGCTTCCCCTATTTGCCGCAACCTTACTGGCAGGCAATGCCGTCGCACAGACGCAAAAGGTAGAAGTCTTGGAGTATTGTCCTGCGCCCGGACAGTTTGTGAACGTTCTTCCCGAAGTGGAGGAAGGCATGACCCGGGCACAAGTGCTGAAAGCTTGTGAGGAAGTACTGTCCCAGAATGGCTACCTCGTACACCTTGGTACCTACGGAGGGTATATAACAGTCAGGTTCGACCATCCGGTAGAGAACAAGCGTGGTTCCGACATTCTGATTAAGGGCAACGGCATGTACTCCGCTTCCGACCCCGTCTATGGCAAGAATACCATCGGCGGCTCCATAGAACCCGGCATCGTGTATGTCGGAGTGGGCGATGATGTGAATACAGCCCAGTGGTACGAACTTGCCGGTTCGGAGTATTATACCACCCAGTGCCACGACTTTTCGATAACCTATCATAAGCCTACAGCCGAGAAAGGCGACCATAGCATGGCAGGCTCCATATATGACGAATACATAAAGTATGAATGTTCATGGACCGACAAGGACGGCACTCCCCGCGACTCCACTGGCTTTCATCCCAAACTCTCTGCCCACCGCCAGACCTATTGGCCTATGTGGGAGACGGCAGACAAGCTGACGTTCAGTGGAGGATTGCTTCCGCGCAATGCCGTAAAGTATGATGTCGACGGCAAAGACTACTGGGTGCAGTACCGCTATTCGGAAGATGCCTACGGTTATGTAGATGCCTGTCCTGCTAATGATCTGCTGTATTCTTCGTTCGATATAGACTGGGCGGTAGACAAGAACGGCAAGCATGTAGCGCTCGACCATATTGATTTCATCCGTGTAGCAACAGGAGTGTTCCAGTATTGTGGACTTATCGGCGAAACATCCACCGAGATAGACAAGTTTGAGGATTTGCACCTTGTGGAGGGCTACGACGACAATCCTTATATTATAACTCCGCGTCCCAATCCGGATGACCCTACAGGCATAACAATACCAGTCGTGAAGAACAATGGCGGCGAGGATAATTCCTATTATAATCTGTTTGGACAGAAGGTAGGAAGCCTTGTGCGCGGACAGATTTATATACATAAAGGTAAGAAGACAGTATATTAAAAACTGTTTTCCATTATTAAATTGTTTACAAAATGGGCAGGTTTTCGTTTGAAAGCTTGCCCATGTCAATTATTATTACTACCTTTGCACCCGAATTAAGAAAAACGGCATAACCGCTTACGTTTTGTTCAAGCTCGTTTTGCCATAGTATTTAACTGGTATCCAGGTTTTCAACAGTTTTTTCTCTTATTCAAGTTGATTTCCGTGGGATTAATGTTCAGATAATGTTCAATGTATTAGTCTGAGTTTTTGTATTACCCGACTATTACTGCCTAGATGCCAAAAACAAACAATTATGAAGTTTTTAGAAAAGAGTAAATTTGTATTAGTCGTATTATTAATGTGTCTGCCTTTCGCTGTTTTTGCGGCTGGCGACGAACCAACAACAACTGGAACTTTTGACTGGGAGCCTGTGATGAACGCCATCATTCAGGTGGAGAGCGGAGGCAATCCTAATGCCGTAAGCGGAAATTCATGCGGAGCAATGCAGATTACACCGATTTGTGTAGCGCAGTGCAATATAATACTGAAGGCTCGCAAGAGCAAGAAGCGTTATTCATTGAAAGACCGTTTCAATATTGCAAAGTCAAAGGAGATGTTCCTTCTTCTCCAGTCGTATTATAATCTTGAAAATAATATTGAGAAGGCGATCCGTTCATGGAATGGGGGTATGAAATATACAGTCCGCGGAACGCAGAAGTATTATAACAAGGTTATGTCGTATCTCAGATGAGAGTAATGCTCTCTGATGGCAGAAGGCTTGTCCTTTCCTGCCGGACCAAATCTCACGAGTTTTGGAAAATTATAAATAAGCAAGTCGCCAGGTTCCGACCCTTTACGGGTCTCGGCTTGGCGACTTTTCGGTATTATACCCCAAATCGGTCATTAGGACGTTTACTTTATTTTTATGATTGCTTGCAGTCTTTTGCTTTTTATAATGCGTCCTTTTGTGGATTTTCTTTATGTTTAAAACTCTTTAACAAAAATGGGATTCGTATTAATAAAATACAATAAAAATAGCCTTTCTTGGTAATCATAAAAAGGAATGAAAAAAGAAGTTGATAGACTTTCAATAAGAAAGTACGTCAATTTCTCATAGAAAGTCGGTAACTTTCTATGAGAAAGTCCGTAACTTTCTAAAAACGGTCAAATCAAGGCTTCTTGCTCTTCTTTGTAATGTGTTTTCTTGTGTGTATAAATTTCTTAAAAAATAGATACTTTTAGGAACTTTAGGAAGCCGTTGACGGAGATAATTTAAAGCGAAAGTGTAGTATTTTCAGACCTCTCTCCCGTCTCCCCTGAAGGGGAGAGGCAGTTTGCTTGCTTGCGAAAAGGCTGATTGACAATGTCTTACAAAGTCTTGTCTGAACTTATATATTACAACAACATCTTTCAATAGGCGGACAAATTGGTCCTCCCCTCTTTAGGGGGAGATAGAGGGGGTCGGTAATATAAAACAAAACAGTGTCTTTTCTGACTTCTCTTCCGTCTTTCTGAAGGGGAGAGACCGTTTGCTTGCTTGCGGAAATACATATTTAAAGAGGTATGTAAGTATTTATATTGGTCTTGCAGAGACCCGTCAAGCGACGGGAAAACCGCTTTTTGCGCAGCTCCCCTCAGAATGACAGTACTGAGACATCTTGTCTTAATTTCTGAATTTTACTTAAAAAGCAGTGGCGGAATAAATTTTTGGTTGTATATTTGTAGTGTATTTAGTACGTACAACGTATTAGATATAGATAACATTATTAATCAGTCGCCGTTGAAAGCCACGTGCAGATGCGGCGGCATAAAAAAAAGAAGAATTATGTCAACAACAGTAATTGTGATTTTAGTAGTGGTGGCAGTGCTCGTGATATGGGCAGTTTGTATTTATAACAGCCTTGTGAAGCTGCGCAACAACCGCGAGAATGCTTTTGCAAACATCGATGTACAGCTCAAACAGCGTTGCGACCTCATTCCGCAGCTCGTGGCTACGGTAAAGGGTTATGCCACACATGAGCGTGAAGTGCTGCAGAGAGTAACGGAAGCCCGTACTGCTGCTATGGGTGCCCAGACCATAAATGATAAGATACAGGCAGACAACATGATGACCAGTGCGCTTGCAGGACTGAAGGTGTCTCTTGAGGCATATCCGGACCTGAAGGCAAACCAGAACTTCATGCAGCTGCAGGGTGAGATTGCCGATATCGAGAACAAGCTTGCAGCCGTTCGCCGCTTCTTCAACTCTGCTACCCGTGAACTCAACAATGCCGTGGAGACCTTCCCGAGCAATATATTCGCCAAGATGTTCGGATTCTCACGCCAACCTATGTTTGAGGTTCCACAGGAGAGTCGAGCAGCAATGGAGAAGGCACCGGAGATTAAGTTCTAATACTGCATTTTAATATATGAGATATGTAGGAATGCAAACCCAGATCAGTCGCAACAACAGGATGACCCTGTTGTTGCTGCTGATGTTTCCGTTGATAATTCTCGGCGTGGTATGGGCATTCTTTGCCCTGCTGAATTATTTTGGAAACGGGTATTATGACCAATATGGAGAGCTGGTGCATCAGTTCAATGCAGAAACGGTGAACTATTATTTCGTAAATGCCGTGCCGTGGGTCATTGGCGTAGTAGGAATATGGTTTCTGATAGCCTATTTCTTTAATGCCTCGATGGTTCGTGCTGCCACAGGAGCCCGTCCGCTTAGCAGGAAGGAGAATCCGAGAGTATATAATATCGTGGAGAACCTGACCATGGCGGCAGGCATGGATATGCCGAAGATAAACATCGTTGATGACCCGCAGCTCAACGCCTTTGCCAGCGGAATAGACAGAAAGTCATACACCGTGACGGTGACCACCGGACTTCTCAGACTGCTTGATGATGAGGAGCTTGCCGGTGTGCTGGGCCATGAGCTGACCCATATCCGCAACCACGACACCAAGCTCTTGATTACAAGCATCGTGTTTGTAGGAATAGTCTCCACGGTGATGAGCATCATTGTGCAGATGATTTACAACATGATGTGGTTTGGCGGCGGCGGTCATGTGGTGAGCAGCGACGATGATAACGACAACCGCGGCAGCGGAATCGCCGTCGTACTGGTATTGATTATCGGTTATGTGCTTTGTGCCATAGCGTATCTGTTCACAGCCCTTACCCGCTTTGCCATCAGTCGCAAGCGCGAGTATATGGCAGATGCCGGTGGAGCCGAGTTGTGTGGCAATCCGCTTGCACTCGCCTCAGCCCTTAGGAAGATAAGCGGCGACCCGGGTCTGCAGGGCGTAAAGCGTGATGATGTGGCACAGCTGTTCATCATCCATCCGCAGAAGCTGTCTGCCGGTGGTGCTATGAGTATGCTTTCATCGCTGTTCAGTACCCATCCGGACACGAAGAAGAGAATAGAGATACTTGAGCAATTCTGATAAGCGGCAAGTGATTAACGAATGGCGGTTAGCGGGATGTAATGCAGGTTGGGGCTTGCAGATACATCCTTTCCTAATCCCCGTTCCTTAATCATTTGTCGTTGTTTTATACCTTATATTGTGCCCGTTTGGTTAATGTAAGGCGTTGTATAGTGCTTTTTCCCCTTAAACTATAGCTATTAAGGAATAAAATTCTTATATTTGCCCTGATTTACATATATGCTCAATGGGTAAATATTAGGCATGACATGAAAAGAAATCTGAAAACAACCATAAAATGGGGTGGGGTGGCTTTGGCATCACCTTTCGTCCTCTTTATAATATTATCCGTACTCTTGTATGTTCCGCCGGTACAGAACTGGGCGGTGAAGACCGTTGCCGGCTATGCTTCAGAGAAGACCGGCAAGCAGATTGCCGTGGAACATGTATGTCTGTCATTCCCTCTCGACTTCAGCATCGACGGCTTCAAGATGATTCAGCGCAACGATTCCCTGCCGCAGGTGAGAGACACCGTGGCGGATGTGGGCAATCTTACGGTGAGCGTCAGGCTCTTGCCGCTGTTCCGTCAGCAGGTAGATATTGACCGGCTTGACTTCACCCGTGTGAAGATGAACACTGCCGACTTTATCCATGAGGCACGTGTGAAAGGCACTATCGGCAGACTCTCCGTGAAGAGCCATGGCATAGATTGGGGCAAGGAGACGGTAAACGTTGACGATGCTCTGCTCAAGGATGCCAACGTAAAGGTGGAACTCAGCGACACTGTGCCGCCTGATACATCAAAGACACCAACCTATTGGAAGATAAAGGTGGAGAAACTGAATGTGGAAAACACCACTGCCGACATACACATGCCCGGCGACACCCTTGCCGTAAAGGCTTTTCTCGGCAAGGCGAAAGCCCGGAACGGATTCTTCGACCTTTTTCTTAACTCCTACGACGTGGAGCATTTCACCCTTACGGATGGAAACATAGCCTACAACAACAACTTCGAACCGCATAGGAAAGGCTTCATCGACCCTAACCATATCCTTCTTGAGAAAGTGGCGATAGGCATAGACTCCCTGCACTTTATGGCTCCACAACTGTCGCTAACGTTGCGCAACTGTGCCTTTAGGGAAAGCAAAGGAATAGAGATTCGCAATGCTTCCGGTCTTGTTCTTATGGATTCTCTGCGGCTGTCATTGCCTAAGTTCGTTCTCCATACGCCCGACTCCTGGCTGAAGGCAAGGCTCGACATGGATATGAATGCCTTCAGCGACTCCTGTCCGGGCAAGCTAAAGCTTACGGCAGACGCTTCGTTTGCCAAGCGAGACATCATGCGCTTCATGGACGGAATGCCGAAGCAGTTTCGCAATGCGTGGCCCGACAAACCGATGATGGTAAATACCGTGCTGAGCGGAAACATGAAACGCATGGATTTCCGCCTGCTCAACATTGTACTTCCATCAGCCATGAAGGTAAATGCCAGCGGCTATGCAGCAAACTTTACAGATACAAAACGCCTGAAGGCAGACATCAACTTCAAGGCGACGGCATATAATACAGGATTCCTTACGGCTCTTGCCGGCAAGGATGCTCTTGGCCCTGCACGTATACCATCCGGAATAGCCCTTGGCGGAAACGTGAAGACAGACGGCAACCAGGTATATGTTGCCGACCTTACGATGCGTGATGGCGGTGGTTCTGTAAAGGCAAAAGGCAGCTTCAACATGCCAAAGATGGCATACACAGCCAAGGTTACGGCACGTGGGCTGCAACTTCAGCATTTCCTTCCGTCTATGGGTATGAAGGACTTCAGCGGAGACCTCACCGTAAGCGGCAGAGGCACCGACCCTATGTCGAAAGGCATGACGGTGGATGCAAGTGCCGACGTGCAGAAGTTTATCTACGACAACTATCATCTCTCAGGCATAAATGCCAAGGCAAAGCTGACTGACGGCATACTGCATGCCTCGCTGAACAGCAGTAACGACCTGCTTGACGGCCTCGTCAGCGTAGATGGTCTTATAAACAGCAAGAAGGTGGATGCCACCCTGTCTGCCGATATCAACCGTGCCGACCTCTACAAGCTCGGACTCGTCAAGGGACCTCTCAAGGCTTCTTTCTGCTGTCACTTCGATGTTGCCACGGATATGAAGGAACGCTATATGCTGCGTGGAGGTACGAGCGACGTCACTATCATAGACTCTGCAAAGACATACCGTCCGCTGAACATAACGTTCGACATCCTCACCGACCGCGACACCACCCGTGCTCTTGTAGACTGTGGCGACTTCTATCTGAATATGAATGCCGGCGGAGGATACAGAAGTCTGCTTTCGAAGCTTGACAGCTTCACAGGCATTCTTTCCAAGAACTTAAGCGAGCGGCGTATCGACTATATCGCTCTGCGACAGTCGCTGCCCGAAGCCGACATAAGACTTACGTCGGGCAAGGAGAACGTGTTCAGCCGTTTCCTGAAATACTCCGGCTACACCTTCAAGAGCATTAATATTGATATGCACACGTCCGCCCTTTCGGGAGTGAACGGTACAATGGAACTTGATGAACTTACGGCGGCAGACGTGCGTCTCGACACTATACGCTTCAACATAGTGTCGGATTCGCTGAACTGTACCTACAACGGTCAGGTACGCAATGCCCGCAACAATCCGCAGTATGTCTTCAACGCCCTCTTCGAAGGCTATCTCTTTGACCGCGGAGCAGGTCTTGATGTCAGCGTATATGATGCCAAGGAGCGTCTTGGAGTCAAGCTCGGTGCTACGGCATCGCTCGAAGAGAACGGCGCCCGACTGCATCTGCTGACCGATGATATAGTGCTTGGCTACAAGAAGTTCTCTGCCAACGACGATAACTATCTCTTCTTGTCTGACGATAGCAGAGTGTCGGCAAAGCTAAACCTGCGTGCTCCCGACGGTACGGGATTGCAGGTGTATACCGACGATGACAACCTGGAGGCGTTGCAGGATGTTACCGTCAGTCTCAACGACTTCGATCTCTCCAAGATAACTTCCGTATTGCCGTATCTGCCGAGGATTACGGGAAAGATGAACGGTGACTTCCATGCCATACAGACGGAAAGTCAGATTACTGTATCTTCAAACCTCTCAGTAGACAAGATGACCTACGAGGGATGTGCGATGGGTGATGTAAGCACCGAATTCGTTTATATGCCGAAAGACGACGGCACACACTATATCGATGCCATGCTATTCAGCAACGATACAAAGGTGGCAACGCTCATCGGCACGTATCATCCTGCCGGAAAGGGCGTTATAGATGCCGAACTGAATACCGACCATCTGCCTCTCTCGCTCGTAAACGGATTCATACCACAACAGCTCTTCGGCTTTGAAGGCGATGCCGACGGCAAGATTTCAATCAGAGGGTCGCTCGACAAACCGGTTGTCAACGGAGAAATGTATCTCGACTCCACATCTCTCGTAAGTGTTCCATACGGCGTGACGCTCAGATTCAGCAACGACCCCGTACGGGTGGTTGACAGCAAGCTGCTTTTCGAGAACTTCGAGGTTTACGGCCACAACGACAACCCTCTTAATATATATGGTGACATAGACTTTGCCGACCTCAACAGCATAATGATGGACGTGAGGATGAGGGCAAAGAACTACCAGCTTATCAACTCGAAGGAGAACTACCGAAGCGTGGCGTTCGGTAAGGCGTACATTGACTTCTTCGGCTTCGTTAGAGGACGTCTCGACAATCTGAAGATGCGAGGCAGACTCAATGTGCTTGGCACTACCGACGTGGCATATATCCTCAGGGACTCGCCTCTTACAACAGACAATCAGATGGAAGGACTCGTGAAGTTTGTGAGCCTGAATGATTCTACGCAGCAGAGCGTGGTACATCCGCCGCTGACGGGTCTTGATATGGACGTGTCTGTAAATGTAGACCAAGGCGCGCATGTCATGTGTTACCTCAATGCCGACCATTCAAACTACATCGACCTTATGGGAGGCGGTGACTTGCGTATGACATACGACCCGCTTAACGAACTGCGACTCAGCGGAAAGTATACCCTCAACAACGGTCAGATGAAATACGCCCTGCCGGTAATACCGCTGAAGACGTTCACCATAGAGAACGGCAGCTATATAGAGTTTACCGGCGACATAATGAATCCTAAACTAAACATCACCGCCACGGAGGAAACGAAAGCCACGGTAGGCACCGATGGAAAGCAGGGCAGAAGCGTACTCTTCAAGTGTGGAGTGGTTATCACCAGGACTCTCAATGATATGGGTCTTGAGTTTACTCTCGATGCTCTGGAGGATATGTCGCTGCACAATGAGCTGCAGGCCATGAGTGTGGAGCAGAGAGGAAAGCTCGCCGTCACGATGCTTACCACGGGAATGTATCTTGCTGATGGCAATACCGGTGGATTCTCCATGAACAGCGCCCTCAGCTCATTCCTGCAGAGCGAGATAAACAGTATTACGGGTAACGCTCTGCGTACGCTCGACCTGAGCTTCGGCATAGACAACTCTACGGATGCTTCAGGAAATATGCACACCGACTATTCCTTCAAGTTCGCAAAGCGCTTCTGGAACAACAGGCTGAAGATTATTGTGGGTGGAAAAGTATCATCGGGAGCTGAAGACCCCAACCAGAACGAGTCGTTCTTCGACAACGTTACCTTTGAGTATCGTCTCGGCGACACTTCAAACAAATACCTGCGTCTCTTCTACGACAACAACTCCTATGACTGGCTCGAAGGTACCACACAGGAGTTCGGAGTCGGCTTTACATGGCGAAAGACTATGCAGCACTTCCGCCACCTGCTAAGAAAGGAAAGGGTGACACAGCCGCAGCAGCCGCAGGGCAGACAGCCGCAGCAGAATAATATGCCGCAGCAGGGCGCAGCCCAACAGTCTGGCAAGTCACAGCCGACAGGACAGCCACAACAGTCGGGACAGGGCGCACAGCCTCTGTTGCAATACCAGCCGCAGTCGTCTAAAGGCTCGCAACAACCCCAGTCGTCACATAACAATAAAACAAAGCAGCAATGAAATATATCTCACAGATAATACCCCTTCTGCTTGCCGTCCTCATTGTCGGCTCCTGCTCCTCAACGAGTAGTGTGCCGGAGGGCGACCAGCTATATATAGGCTTGAAGCCCATAGAATATAAGGAATACGAGAAGAACGACCATTTCTATGCCGTGCAGGAAGAAGTGGAGGCTGCCCTTGCCACCGCACCCAACGGTGCCTTCTTCGGCAGCTCATACCACCGCACCATACCATATAAGCTATGGATCTGGAACAACTTCTCCAATTCGGAAACAAAACTCGGCAAGTGGATAGCCAAGACTTTCGGTAGTGCTCCCGTTCTGATGAGCTGGGTGAACCCGGAACTGAGAACGTCCGTTGCGCAGTCTGTACTCCGAAAACACGGCTATCTCGGAGGCACCGTAAGCTATATGGTGGAACAGCAGAAGAATCCCAAGAAGGCAAAGATAGCATATACCGTGAACATGAACGAGCTGTCTACTGTAGACACGCTGGAATATGTGAACTTTCCGTCGCTTTCCGACAGTCTGATAAGACTGCATGTCGACGAAGCTCGCATAAAGCCTGGCGACCCTTTCGATGTGTCTGCCCTCGATGCTGAGCGCAGCCGCCTATCAACCCTCTTCCGCAACAACGGATTCTACTATTACCAACCGTCATACGCCTCGTATCTTGCCGACACTCTTGCCGTTCCCGGTAAGGTGCATCTGCGTCTGCAGCTTGCCGACAACATACCTGCGGCAGCCAGCCACAAGTGGTATATAGGCAAGATGAATGTGAACATAATGAAGCAGTCGATGGAACAGCTGAGGGATACATTCACCTACCGTCGCCTCACTCTTGCCTTCAACGGCAAGAAACCGCCAATCCGTGCTCGTCTGCTTTTGCGCCATCTGCGCCTGCTGCCTAAGCAGCAGTTCAGCTATGACGCATACATGGAGAGTGCCGACAGGCTCAGCAACTCCGGACAGTACAGCTCCGTGCAGTTTGCTTTCACGCCGCAGGATACGACAGCCCTCTGCGATACGCTCGACATGACGGTGAGCTGCGTGCTCAACAAACCATACGAGGCATACGTGGAGACCAACTATAGTAATAAGATAAACGGTAGAACGGGTCCGGAAATTGTGGTCGGATTCAAGAAGAAGAATGCTTTCCGAGGTGGTGAGGTGATTGACCTCAACCTGCACGGAGCCTATGAATGGCAGACAAACGGACAGGGCAGCGACTATAACTCGTATGAATACGGAACAGACCTCTCGGTCTCCTTCCCGCGAATGATTGTGCCTTTCCTGAAGCCTTATCGCTATTATAATACGCCAACCACAACGGTTCGCGCTTCGACAAACGTGGTAAAGCGCCCTGGCTACTTCAAGATGCACACCGCTTCGGGCGACTGGACATATAAGTGGCAGCCCACGGACAGGAAGAAGCATGAGTTCAGTCCGCTTACTATTAAGTATCAGCATCTTACTTATGCCACGCATAAGTTCGACTCCATCATGTATGCCAACCCGTATCTCTATGCCACCATGCAGGACATCTTCATTCCGAAGATGATATACTCCTTCACGTATACCAGTCCGAAGAAATACCGCAATCCTATATATTGGAACATTACCGCTTCCGAGGCTGGCAACATCCTCTCGCTCGGCTATATGGCGGCAGGAAAGAAATGGGGAGACGAAGGAAAGGAGATGTTCAAGAATGCCTATGCACAATTCTTCAAGATTGAGAGCGACTTCACGAAGACTTGGGCTACAGGACTGAAGTCGCAGCTCGTAGGCCACATCAATGTCGGACTTGTGTATTCCTATGGCAATATGAAGGCTACGCCATACAGCGAACAGTTTTATGTGGGTGGTGCCAACAGCATACGTGCCTTTCCGGTACGTAGCGTCGGTCCTGGCAGCTACTATACCGATGAGGCTCGTCTGTCGTATCTCGACCAGACTGGTGATATGAAGTTTCTTGCAAACCTTGAGTATCGCTTTAATCTGTTTGGCAATCTGTATGGAGCAGCCTTCATTGATGCCGGAAACGTATGGGGACTGAAGGACGACGGTTATCGTTCCGGCGCAAGGTTCAAACTGAAGAACATAGCCAAGGAGATGGCTCTTGGCACAGGAGTCGGTGTGCGTTACGACCTCGAGTTCCTCATTCTCCGTCTCGACTGGGGTGTAGGTCTCCACATGCCATACGATACGGGCAAGAGCGGTTACTACAACATCCGCAGGTTTAAGGACAGTCATAGTCTTCACCTTGCAGTAGGTTATCCATTCTAAACCATTTGCTTTTATACCGTCATACATATAGAAAAGTTTGAATATAGTCTTTATTCAATAAAATAAAAGCTTTATTTATTTAAATACAACCCTTGTTTAAATAAATAAAGTCTTTATTTTAATTTTTAACCCCCAATCGGTCATAATTTGTCTATCTGCCGAATTGTTTCCCCAATTGCTTCAATCAGCATACAACTGGCAGCAAGGTTCTTCATTCCTTCCGGTGAGCTATAGTAATCGTCTGCGCAAAGAATGTTTTCGTTCCATATTTTCAACTGCTGTATAGCATTGGCTATCTGCTGCAACAAGCCTTTCAATCTGTTACTTGATGACATAAATCCCCTCCCTGTCTATTTCGTCCAACAAATACGGATTGATATGTTTGTGGAGTCTGATGACATCAACGGAACATTGGAGAAGGTCTTCAAGGAAGCGTTTCAGTCTGACCACCATATAAGCTTTCGGCTCCATGTCGACACAAACATCCACATCGCTACCTTCATGCTGCTCGTTTCTTGATACGGAACCGAAAATGCGCAACGACCTTATGCCGAAGTCACGCTTAAGTTCCTCGGCTTTAGATGCTATCAACGATATGTATTCTTTTGTTGTCTTCATTGGATAAAAATATAACCTGACGCAAAGTTAACGATTTTATGGGAAAAGACAAAGAAAATATAGAATGATAATTATCAAAAATAGATGCATAAATGTACTTTTTTCTTTATATAGGTTGGTATTTGAAAAAAAATATGTAAGTTTGCTTTGATTTTAATATAATATCATAATCCATGAACTGGAAAAAACTACAGAATGGCTCCGATATAAGGGGCGTGGCACTTGAAGGTGTTGAGGGAGAACACGTGAATCTGACACCTGAAGTGACTGAAATAATTGCAAAATCGTTTGTAAAATGGCTTGGTAACACTACCGGAAGTGATGACCTCACGGTGGCAATAGGTACAGACTGCCGTCTGTCTGGCGAAAGCATTAAGGAAGCCTTCGTCAAAGGGGCAATGCAGGCTGGCGCAAATGTCGTTGACTGTGGACTGGCTTCCACACCGGCTATGTTTATGTCCACCGTAAGCGCACCGACGATGGCTTCGGCAGCTGTGATGGTTACTGCAAGCCATCTGCCGTTCAACCGTAACGGACTTAAGTTCTTTACTCCTAAGGGTGGACTCGACAGCAAGGACATTGCAGCTATACTCGATATTGCAGAAAAGGGCGACTATGCATCCACAAAAGCAGAAGGATGCAGCTCTACGTTTGATTTCATGACGGTCTATTCGCATCATCTTGCCCGCTACATCCGTGGCGGAGTAGGGTCCGATGACTATCTGCATCCTCTATCAGGCATGCACATCATCGTTGATGCCGGCAATGGCAATGGCGGATTCTTTGAAAAGGTGCTCCGTTCGCTTGGTGCCGACACCACGGGCAGCCAGTTCCTTAATCCCGACGGACATTTCCCTAACCATATTCCTAATCCTGAAAATGCCGATGCTATGGCTTCGGTATGCAAGGCTGTAGTAGAGAGCCATGCCGACTTGGGAGTAATCTTCGACACCGATGTTGACCGCTCCGCTATCGTCGACCACAAAGGAGAGCCTATCAACCGTAATGCGCTCATTGCACTTATCGCTGCCGTGATACTCGAAGAGCATCCGGGCAGTACGGTTGTTACCGACTCCGTAACGTCTGACGGACTGGCTGACTACATTAAGTCGAAGGGTGGCAAGCATCATCGCTTCCGTCGCGGCTACAGAAATGTTATTAATGAAGGAAAGCGACTTAATGAAGCCGGCGAAGAGTGTTGGCTGGCAATAGAGACTTCTGGCCATGCAGCATTGCGTGAAAACTATTTCCTTGACGATGGTGCCTATCTCGCAGCCAAGCTTATAATCCATGCAGCCAAGCTGAACAAGCAGGGAAAACAGTTGCAGGACATCATCTCCACTCTTAAACAACCGAAGGAGAGCAAGGAGATAAGGATAAAGATAACGCAGACGGACTTCAAAGCGTATGGTCAGAAGGTGCTTGAGGATATGAAGACCAAGTTTGCCGAAGTGCCAGGCTGGACTCTTGTTGAGCCAAACTATGAGGGTGTGCGTGTTAGCTGCACCAATGGCGATGAAGAGGGTTGGCTGCTGTTGCGCATGTCGCTCCACGACCCAGTGATGCCTCTCAACATAGAGAGCAATGTGGAAGGCGGCGTTGCCGTGATAGAAGGCAAGCTGAAACAGCTCGGACTGTTATAGCAAAAGGACAAGTAGACGAGTAGACAACTCGTCTACTTTTTACAAGTTGAAAGTCTGCCACTCTGGAGCGTCGGGTAGGGGAGCCTCCACGCATATCGGCTGTTTTGACACCGGATGAGTGAACTCCACACGACGTGCAAGCAGCGATATACTGCCATCTGGGTTGCTACGCTTTGCTCCATACTTCAGGTCGCCCTTTATAGGGCAGCCGATGCTTGCCAGCTGGCAGCGAATCTGATGATGGCGTCCGGTGAGCAGTTTCACTTCGATAAGCGTATAGTTGTCGGAGGCACCGATAACCTTGTATTTCAGAATAGCCTTTTTGGCTCCCGGTTTCTCGTGGTCGTAGGAGTAGCTTTTGTTCTGCTTCTCGTTTCTCACGAGCCAGCTTTCTATTGTGCCTTCCGACTGCAGGGGGCGGTTTTTTGTCAGTGCCCAGTAGGTCTTATGAACGTCGCCAGTACGGAACATGTCGTTGAGACGTGACAGAGCCTTCGACGTGCGGGCAAAGACAACCAGTCCGCTCACGGGGCGGTCGAGTCTGTGCACCACTCCGAGGAAGACATTTCCCGGTTTGGCGTAAGCCTCCTTGATATATTCCTTTACGATGTCCGACAGCGGCTTGTCGCCAGTCTTGTCGCCTTGTACTATCTCGCCGCTTTTCTTGTTGACGATGATGATATGGTTGTCTTCGTAGACTACGTTCATTGCTTAAAAGATATAGAAACAACAAACACCCACCCTGTGTCAGTCCCCTTTGGGAAAGATATGAGGGTGGGATGTTTTGTTTGTTGTAGATTATAAAGTTTCTTGAAATCTAAACTCTAAGTTCAATTACATGTTCATACCGCCGTCGATCTGGATAACCTGACCGCTTACGTAGCTTGACATGTCAGAAGCCAGGAACAGACATACGTTGGCGATATCCTCAGTCTGACCGCCGCGGCGCAGAGGAATCTTCTTCATCCAGTCCTTGCGGATGTCCTCAGGCAGCTGTGCTGTCATGGCAGTCTCGATGAAGCCAGGAGCAACGGCATTTGCACGTACTCCCTTAGGACCGAGCTCCTGTGCTATACTCTTAGCCAAGGCAATCATACCAGCCTTTGAAGCAGCATAGTTACACTGTCCAGCGTTGCCGTGTACACCTACTACAGATGCCATGTTGATGATAGAACCGCCACGCTGACGGAGCATGATTGGTGAGCAAGCGTGGATGAAGTTGAATGCAGACTTCAGGTTCACGTTCAGTACAGCGTCCCACTGAGCCTCGCTCATGCGGAGCATCAGTCCGTCCTTTGTAATACCGGCATTGTTTACCAATACGTCGATAGAGCCGAAGTCGGCATGTATCTGCTTTACGGTCTTTTCAGTCTCCTCGAAGTCAGCAGCGTTTCCTGCATAAGCGCGGCATGTAACGCCTAACGCCTCAATCTCCTTGCGAGTAGCCTCAAGTCCGGCTGCCATGTCATCGTTCAATACGAGGTCTGTGAATGCTATGTTTGCGCCTTCCTTGGCGAACTTCATTGCTACGGCCTTACCTATTCCGCGTGCTGCACCAGTAACGAGTGCAGTCTTGCCAGTTAATAATCCCATTGTTTTTTTGTTTTATTATAAGATTTAAAATATGTGTTATTTGTTAGTGGAAATCTTCCCCAGTGCGCCATACACCACCTTTGCCACCTGCGGCTTGCTTGCCTCTGGCGTTATGCCGTGGCCGAGTCTGCCGCAGATATATGGCACTTCGAGTCCCTTGATACAGTAGTGTGTTATGTCGGCAACAAGTTCCACGTTGTCGATGTCAAACTCTCCGTCTCTCTTTCCGTCTTCATACACTTTGCGGAAGAGTTCTATTTCGTCCTCGTCGAAGTTTTTCCTCACTTTCTCCACCATCCAGATGTTACGGAAGAAGGCAGCACGCAGGTTGCCGTTTCTCACCACCGTCTCCTTAATCATGCTCAGATGCGTGTAGATCAGTTCGATAATCTTGTCTTGCGGTCTCACCTTCTTGGCAGCCACCTCGTCCAGCTTGTCCGACAGGCGTTCCAGCTCGCCCTCGATGACAGCGTAGTATATATCCTCTTTGCTTTTAAAATATGTATAGAGCGTACGTCGTCCTTTGCCCGAGGCAAGGGCGATATCGTTCATCGTGGTGTTTTCAAGGCCGTTTCTCGCAAACAGCTGTCGCGCCACGTCTACCAACTTCTGTCTTGTTTTGGATATTGACATGATTATCTGTTCTTGTTTGTCTGTTTATACGCAGTTCCTTAACATATTGTCTGCAAGTCCCTATACCTATTTATATATATAGCACATATGTTCTTGCACACAATAATATGCGTGTGCAAAAATATTAAATTTTGATGAATGCGACAAGTTAAAAGCAATATTACTGTTCTTTTTTTACTTATTTTTAATCTTATCATGTATAAATGGCGCCCGTGACTTATGCTTTTCAAAATATTAAATCGACAAAGAAGTTACGTAATTTCTCGAAGCTGAAAAATTTTATGCTTGTCGCCATGCCAGCAAGGGAAATGTGTGGTAAGTTGTTTTATAGTATAAAACATTAGCTCGATTCTGTTTTTTCTTTCAGCTATGACAGCTTTTGACACCGTAGCAAAGTAACTTTGCCGACGGAAACAAAAAAAATAGAATCATGACAATACATCCTATAATACGCAAGCTGCCGATGATGGCATTGAAGTTTCTTATCTTTTACATAATGATTACCACCATTTCGGTATGCTATTTTGAATTTGGACACGACAAAGGCTGGCCCTTAGCCGACCTTATGTACTTTCGCTTCCATAAGTTCGTTGTCGCAGCCGTGGACTACGGCTACGTTCCTGTCGACATGACAGCCGAATAACATCGCCAACGCATCAACCGATATTGATACGTTGGCGACCAAAGCGGCGAAAGAGAAAAGAGGAGCCAAGCAAGATTTTTTTCGGAAAAGTTTAGGTTTATCCGAAACTTTTACTACATTTGCAAAATGAAGGGCAGCGACAGCGTCGGACAATGAAAAGCCGACATGAAGTAGTCCCTCGGAAATGACGCAAGAGATCTTGTGGACACGAGCAAGCAAATAAGGGTGTGCCGATAACAAGTGTGCACCGTGAAGGTTCTGTAAGTTGAAATCTGGTAAATTTGAACTGAAGTAGAAAAGGACTGGAATTTGTTTGAGCGAGTCTGCACCATGATATGGTGTAGGCTCCTCTTTCATATCCTCTTTTCTACAGGTTTTACCAGAGCCTAACTTACAAGGGAATATCGAGAGAAGGAGTCTACGCCTTTATTTTCCTCTATGAACCATTATGAACTTGTACGGGTCACGACATCTGATTATCTTTGCATAAGATAAGCTTCGGCTCGGCATAACATCTAAGCGAGCTTGATGATTCTGCTCTCGCCTTGCTTTATCTTTGCATACAGTATATTATAATCGTACCTTGAATCATAACATCAGATACGTCAAACAACTTAACATCTATCGTCTATGAGTAAAGTATTTCAAGTAAGACCGAAGCGCATCAAGCGTTCCAACGGCACCGTACTAACCCCCGATATGGTAGTGACGGTAACCACCCTGCAGCATACTACCACCCCATTCTACAATGGCGCCAAAGAGCTTCAAGAAGTCTACATGCGCATCTACGCCTTCGACTACAAGAAAGCATGCTGCAATCAGAATGATTTTGAATTTAAGAAGTTGGACTAAACAATATATAATTTATTGTTGCTTGTTATAAGTGACAAAGAAAAACATAATTGCTTATGATAAAACATATAAATAAATTAGCTCAATCTTCTAAACGTTACTATAGCTTTATAGAGAATATAGTAAAAGAGACACGAGCATATTTCGAAAATGCAGATGAAGGGTATACAATATTTTGTGCTAATTATCTGAATGAAGATAGATTTGATGAAGACGAAAAATTCATTCTTTCAGTTTTCAATCCTGATGAAATTTCAATTCAGAACCTTATTTATGGTGCTGTTTGTGCACAACCATATCAAGAAACAGAATCGCAATTGGTTAGTGGCTTGTTGATTACTGATGAACGCATTTATGTTTGTATGTTTGTTACAGATGATCAAGAGCATGATTTTGAGTATCATGGCTATTGTGAATGGGACAAACTGGTTTCTGCAAAAATAGAGAAAGATGAAGATGGTGATGATTTCATCTTCTTATTTAATAATAAAAAAGAAGAAGTTTGCTTTATATATGCGCAGTTGTTAGGTGGTCGTTATGGCAGCATGAAAATATCCTCTCTGTGGATTGACTTTTTAAATGATGCAATACGTGAGGCTAATAAACAAATAAAACAAGATGCTTATGAGTAGAGTATTTCAAGTAAAGCCTAAACGCATCAAACGCTCTAACGGCACCGTCCTCACTCCCGATATGGTAGTGACAGTAACAACCATGCAGCACACCGCCACCCCTT
>OKRS01000569.1_pt1 | contig 28127 bp, 6 predicted proteins | sample 1601191 | NCBI WGS metagenome assembly OKRS01 (sample SAMEA3541509, study PRJEB24748) | human gut metagenome | biome: human gut; feature: human-associated habitat; material: faeces | place: China | collected 2012
GATGATTTGAATGCGCAAAGCAAGATGTCCGAGGATCGGCACACGATGTATCTCGAATGGCAGACGGACGGGCACGCTTTTCTTGAAAACTATTTGGAAAAAGATCTCAGAGCAAGAAAGTTCTATGGCGGGCCCTCGGGCGTAATCTGTGACCCTCGCTCGGGGGCTTTCGCCAACATTTTTGAATGCATTACGAAGTGTGACGGCCCGGTGAGTTTCATTCGCTGTCTCCCGCCGCTCACGAATTGATGGGTTACAGACTTTAGGAGTTTTGAATGGCTTGTACCAACGGACGAGTGTTGACGGTTGTGGCTGGAGCGCTGGCCTCCTCGCTCGTCATGGCTGCCGGGACGCAGATTGAAGGGGCTTCGGGCGAAGCGGAAAAGGTCTTTCGAGAAAAGGCCGCAGCCGTGCCCCAGATCGAACGCATCATCGAAATGGATGCGGAAAAAATCCGTGCAATTCGCTCGGTGGACGGACGCACCATGTTCATGATCGACAACGGTCGCTTCGTCTTTGTGGGCGACATGTTCGACATGTGGCAGCGCAAGCGTCTGAAGTCGATGGATGACATCGCCGATGCCGTCCGGAAGATGGACTTGAAGGGTGCTGGGTTCGATCTTGAGAATGCGAACAAATTCTCCCTCGGCAAGGGGAAAAAGCAAGTGACGGTATTCGTCGATCCGCAGTGCGGGTGGTGTCACAAGCTCATCGACGAGGTCTCGTCCGATGCGGCTCTGCTCGAAGAATACGCCTTTGACTTTGTCGTGATTCCCGTGCTCGGCGCTCAGAGTGAAAAGCTGGCGCGGCGATTTTCGTGCACGTCTGAAAACGACATGCAAAAGCGTCTTGAAGCCTTCCAGAAGGGTGCAGAAGGCATTGAAGCCCTGCCCCTCCTTGAAAAGTGCGACGGCTCGAAGTACCAGCAAACGCGGACATCCGCCGAAATTCTCGGCATTCATTCCGCCCCGCTCGTTGTCGCTCACGACGGGCGCTTTGCTCGCGGCAAGCCCAAGTCGATGGCCGCATTCCTCAGCGGCACGTCCAGTGACGGCGGCAAGGATATGCCGATGGTCGCCCCCAAGAAGCTCAGTCCCGAAGAGGCTAAGGCCGCTGCGGCTTCGATGAAGGAAAAGTGGAAGGCCGAAGCAAAGTCCGCGGCTCAAGAAGCGGCTAATTAACTGAACTTAGAAAGGAGTAAACCGCGATTCCTCACCCGACTGAAGTCGGATGTTCCCTCGCGGCAACTTTATGGATGTCATCGGACTCAAGCGCTTCAGTGACGAAGCTTTGATTGACGAAGAATTGCGTGCGGAACGCCTTTTTCCCGCCTTTGCCGTCGATCCGGACAACAAGGTTTTTCTCTGCAACGACAAGACGCTGGGCTTTGTTTTTGAATGCCAGCCGCTCGCGGGCGGCGATGAGAAGATCAACGACAAGCTCGAACAGTTCCTGGCGCAGAATTATCCCGACGACATGACGATGCAGTTCATGCTCTTCCGGTCGCCGGACATCAAGTGGCAGCTCAATGCCATGTCGAATCTGCGCTCCGGCATGAACCACCCTCTTCTCACGCCGGTGATCGAAGACCGCATCGCCTTTCTTCGCGAGCATACCCAGAAGGACTTGATCAAGCGTTCACTTCGCGGATCCGTTCATGACATGGGTCTCATCCAGGACTTGAAGCTCATCATTTCAGTCAAGATTCCCTACACGGGCGAGACCGGCGTCGAAGGGCCGACGGCGGGTGAGATGCAGATGATCCAGCAGTGGCAGCAGAAGATGCTGTCGCTCCTGCGCTCGATGTCGCTTGCGCCCCGACTCATGACGCCGCAGGATTATCTTCGACTCATGAACTCGCTCTGCAACTGGGCCCCCGACGCCTCCTGGAAGATGTCGGATCTGCCCTATTGGGAAGAAGACAAGACGCTTGACTGCCAAATCCTCGATCCGACGACGAACGTCATATGCGCTCGTCCGGATCTCCTCCAATTGGGTGAATCCGGGTTCGTGAAGGTGCTCTCCGCAAAACGTCTCCCCGATGCGACTTATTTTGGGGAGGCCATTCAATACGCGGGCGACCTGTCCGGCCAAAACCAGGGCGTCAAGCAAAACTACGCCGTCGTCGTCAACGTCATCTTCCCCAATTCGGAAAAGATGAAGGGTGCTCTGGAAAAGAAGCGCCAGTGGGTGACGAACCAAGCCTACGGCCCCCTTCTGAAGTTCGTCCCGGTGTTGAACGACAAGAAGGCGAGCTTCGACACGATTTACGAATCCGTCAACAAGGGCGCAAAGCCCTTGAGGCTCACGTTCTCCGTTCTTGTATTCGGTAAGAGCGAGGAAGATGTGACAGCGGCGTCCATGGCCGTGCAGGCGTTCTGGGCGACGCAGCGCTTTGCCCTGATGGAAGACAAGTTTGTCATGCTTCCGCTCTTCAGGAATTGCCTGCCTTTGGGTACGGATCGCAGCGCGATTCGCGAGCTACAGCGCTACAAGACGATGACCTCAAAGGAGGCCCCTGTGCTTCTCCCCATCTTTGGGGAATGGAAGGGAACGGGCACCTACCACATTGCCTTGATGAGCCGCAACGGCCAGATCATGTCCATGTCGCTTCATGACTCGTCGACCAACAAAAACGGCGTCATCGCGGCTGAGTCGGGTTCGGGAAAGTCGTTCCTCCTGAACGAAATCATTCTCTCCTACATGAGCGAAGGGGCCCGCGTCTGGGTGATTGACGCCGGCAAGTCCTACAAGAAGCTGTGCGAATCCCTTGAAGGCGACTTCGTCGAATTTGGCGAAGACTCTCGCATCAGCTTGAACCCCTTTGAGACCATCACCAATTGGGAGGAAGAGGAAGACGGCATTGTGTCGCTCGTAGGCGCAATGGCATCCGCCAACGCAAACCTGAGCGACCTTCAGATCGCAGAATTGAAGCGCATCATGAAGCTGCTTTGGGACGAGCGCGGACAGGGCATGACGGTGGATGACATCCGCGAAGCCTGCATCGGATCCGAAGACCCTCGCGTGATGGACATCGGCAAGCAGCTCTATGCGTTCTCATCAACGGGTGCATACGGGCGCTTCTTCAACGGGAAGAATACCGCCGACTTCCGCAACGACTTCACGGTGCTCGAACTCGACGAGCTCCAAGGCCGAAAACATTTGCGCCAGGTGGTGCTCCTGCAGCTCATCTACCAGATTCAGCGAGAGATGTACTTGGGCGAGCGAGACCGCAAGAAGCTCGTCATCATCGACGAAGCCTGGGACTTGTTGAAGGAGGGCGAAGTCTCCGTTTTTATGGAACACGCCTACCGCAAATTCCGCAAGTACGGCGGTTCGGCCATCATCGCCACGCAGGCCGTGACCGACCTTTATGACAACAAGGTGGGCCGCGCCATTGCGGACAACTCGGCCAACATGTTCCTGCTCGGACAGAAGAAGGAATCCATCGAAATGGTGAAGGAAAAGAAGCTGTTGGTGCTTTCGCCCGCTGGCTTCAACATTCTCCGTTCCGTTTATACCGAGGCGGGCGTGTTCTCCGAAATCTTCCTCATTACGGAAAGAGGGCAGGGGGTCGGTCGATTGGTGGTTTCCGACTTCCAGGGGCTTCTCTACTCGACCGCACCAGAAGATGTGCAGGCCATCAAGCTTTATCAGGATCAGGGCTTGTCCGTCTCCGACGCCATCAAGTCGGTGCTCAGAGACCGAAAACGGGCTTAAGCGCAAAGCCAAGGGCCTTAACCGAGACTTTTGCACGGATGCAAACCAAGGGGGATTCCGAAAGGGATCCCCTTTTTATTCATCCCTCGGCAGAGAAAAAAGTTCGGCATGCCGAACTTTTTGGCGTTCTACCCACTCTTTTGGCGATTTTCGCCGATATCGCTTCAGAGCATCTGCAGTCAAAACGAAAAATCGGAAGCAAGAAGAAGACATGTACGAAAGCAGGAGTTTCATGACTTACACCAAGGGAGAGTTTTCCGAATGACGCTGTTCCGCCGCAGATCAACGAGTTCATCGGGGCGTTCAAGCAAGGTCTTGATGCGGTTTGGACGCCGAATCCGAGCAATCAGCGAGCCTATCGCGTGCGCAACATCACGGCCTACGAAGTCCAGCCGATCACGTTGAATATTCAGCAGCCGGCGGAAGTTGCTTCCGAATCTGAATCCGAACAGCAGGCGTAAAGCCCTCAGAATCCCAACAGCCTTACGCCTGAGTTGTCACTCGGGCGTTTAGCGTTTTTTCAGGACCTCATTGTTTTTGAGACATCATGAACAAGATATTCCGAACAGTTTGGAACCACCATCGTCGGCAGATCGTGGTGGTGAACGAAAACACGACATCGCATTCTCAGGCAACGGGGAGTACGGAAACGTCGTCTGTCGAGACCTTTGTTGCGAAGGCGAAGAAGACCCTCGGGCTCTCCCTGCTCGCAGCGGCTGTAAGCTCGTGCTTTGCGTTGCCGGCTCAAGCCTCGTGGATCACGGACAACGGCGGCAAGAACGGCACGCTTGACTGGACGGTGGGTACCGCCGGGACGACGACGTGGAAAACGCTCAGGGATCAGGAAGTTGAAATCCTCAAGGGGGAGACGCTCAATGTGAGCTCGATCGGTTCGAACTATACCGAATTGACGAGTTACACGCTCCCGAACATCACAGCTGGTAATCGCATTGTGAATCGCGGGACCTACAACATTCGATGGACTGGCAACAAGGCTCAGGCCGCCGCCGAAAATGAAGGAAACTTCATTGACAACTACGGAACGGTCAGTATCGTGATGAATCAGACGCCAAACTTTGGTGCTGAGAATACGCAGCCCAATGGCGTACATAACCACACTATCGCTGCCTGGGAAATCTATAAGTGGAATCTGGACGGCTCGGATGCCGCGTGGTTGAAGGATAAGCCGGCTTTTTATAACCGCCAGGGTGCGACCTTTAGCGTCGACATCAATGTCGATTCGACGAAGCTAACGAGCGACAAGGATGCAGCCAACTTCGGTTCGACAATTACCGGGTTGGCAATCAATGGGGCGGGAGACCGCTCAGGCATGCTAGGCAAGAATGCCGGGCACGTTTCCGTGGACATCGAACACGCCGCGGGTGCGCGAACCTACGGCTTATATTTGATGGAGGACGGGAATTCGTTTGTCAATGAGAAAACGGGCGTTTTCGACATTACGACCACCCATGAAAAACCAGCTGAGAACTTTCTGGATCCTGCGCTCAATTCGTATGCCGCCGGCATCAAACTCGGGAAGGCAACTTCCCTTCGCAATGAAGGTAAATTCAATATCAACGTCACGGGGGATAAGGCATTTGGCTTTGCAATAGGGGGCGCTGATGCCGGGGTCGCCCATTTGAACAACGTTGCCGGTGCGGTGATGACGGTGAATGCGACAGCCGATTCGAAGGACAGCAAGGACTATTCGTTACTTCTTGAAATCGGTTCGAACGACGTGATTGATAATTACGGCACGATCAAAGGGACCGCACTTGCCAAGGGCATCAAGGCCCAGGGCTTTGGATTCAATAATGCCGATGCGCGCCTCAATAACTATGCGGGTTCAGTTCTGAATATCACTGCTAAGGCCGTTGCAACTGCAGAGTCTGACTACCAAGTTCACGCCAAGGGTCTTTACGCTGACCACGGCGAACAATTCATCAACAACGGCAAAGCCACGCTCTCAGCCATCGTGGACGGTGCAGGAACCGAGAAGGTCACGCACGGCTGGGCGATTGATGAAACCGGTGCCGATACGCTCGTTTCCAACACGGATACGCTCAACCTCAACTACACGGGTGCCATGGGCGGCGGCGTGCAGCTCGCCAACGGCGCGTCCTTTGAGAACAGCAAAACGGCCACCATCACGGTCGAGCGCCCGAAGGACGAGATCGTTCGCACGACTCTGAAGGGCATCAACATCCGTCAGAATTCTCAGGTGACGAATTCCGGCAACCTGACGATTGCCATGAGCGGCACCGCTCCGAACGTTTCCGCCAACAATTACTCGAATCAGGGCGGCGACATGACGGGCATTTTGGTTTTCGGCAATGATGCGTCCGTCCTGTCGCTTCACAACAGGAAGGGGGCAACCATCGACATCGATGTCGAGGCGGGCAACAGCACGAAGAACCAGACGAACGGCATCCGTACCTACGGCATACTGGCTTCGAGCAATCTCAAGAACGAAGGCACGATTGATGCGACGGTGACGGGCAACTACGGTCAGGTGGCCTCGGACTTCGAACCGTTTTCCGCTGTTGGCTTCAGCATTGATGGGGCTCATGCGACTTCAGAAGCGAACGTTGCTCACCCTCGCATCGAGAATACGGGCGTGATGAAGGCCGATGTGACCTACACGGCTCAGGGCATGACGCCGACGATCACGCCGTCCAAGGCGAAGGGCTGGGCAACCGGCTTCAACATGCACGGCACGAGCACGTTCGTCAACGACGGGACGCTTGAAGCGCGTGCGCATTCCACGGTTATTGCCAAGGCCGCTTCCGTGCAGGGGAGCGAATTCATCAACAACAAGAATGCGGTATTCGAGGCCGAAGCGACGGGCAGCGGCAGCTTTGCGGCGGCCCTTCAGGTGGGGCGTCCCAACTCCGACATGGTCGAAGTCCCGAGCTACGTCTTGAATGACATCGAGGGAACGCTGACGCTTACGGCTTCTGCCCCGGATGGCGGCGCTCACGGCATCTATCAGTCCGCAGGCAAGATCGAGAACAAGGGCACGATTACGGTTGAGGCCACGGGGCAGAACGTCAACGGCGTGAATCTCGCGAGTCTGGACTTGGAACGAACCACGGTTGTCAATCCTGAGTTCCTGAATCTCGGGAATCTGACGATTACGGCCAAGGCGCTTGAAGAAACGCCGACGGAAAGTCATACTGCCAACGGTCTGCTGATAGAGACCGGCAAGTTCACGAATACCGGCAGTCTGACGGCGAACGTAGACGTCAACGGCACGGCCCGAGGGATAAGAGTCGAAAATGGAACCTTTGCCAATGCAAAGGGGGCAACGACTAATCTGAATGTGAAGTCTGAGCGTGAGGCGTACACAACCGGGTTTGCCGGCGGTGTTGAAATTCTCAGCAATTCGACGTTTGACAATGCCGGCGTGCTCAATATCGACCTTGAAAGTCATGCACATTTTGTCAAGGGCTTTTCCTTCAAGGACAAGACGTCCATCCTGAAGAACACGGGAACGATCACGATTGTGGGTGTCAACCACGGTGACGGACAGAATCAGGTGGAAAATCCGTCACTGACGGACGTGGACGGTGCCTACGGCATCTTCACCAATTCCGGTGAATCCTTCTCGAATGGCGGGAATCTCAATATCGACGTGCAGTCGAAGAAGGGGAAGTCCTATTCGATTGTGGCAAATAGCGCTTCGTTCGCCAATGAAGAATCCGGGAACGTGAATCTGACCGTCAAGGTCCATGAAGATGCCGCCTATGGCATCCAGGTGAATGGCGCATCAGGCAGTGCCGCCAACGCCGGCACGCTTACGATGGACGTGACGGGCGGCACGACGGAAAAGGGCAATGCCTACGGTTTGCACGCGAGCGCAAAGTCCTATGTTGCCAATACGGGCAACATGACGTTTAACCTCCACGGCGTGACGAGTGCTGCTTCGAACGCCGAAGTGGGCGCAATCGTGACGACGGGCCAGGGCACCAAGTTCAAGAACACCGGTCGGATCGACATCACAGGCCGTCGCACGGGAGACATTGTCACGTCGGGCGACGTGCTCGGCATCCGTGTGGCTGACAAGGGTGTCTTTGACAACGCCGAAGCGGGCGTCATCACGATTGACTTGGGGCCCACCGGGAACAAGCAGGCTGCCAACTACTACGCCGTCCAGGTGCTCGATGGTTCGACCTTCGGCAACGCCGGCACGGTCAACATCACGCTCGACCATGAAGCGGACAATCTGGGAGCCGTGCACGGCCTTCTGCTTGCTTCGGATGCCGTAGTCAACAACACGGCCACGGGCTCGATCAAGATCGACGTTTCGCCCGAGGACGTGGGTTTGAGCGACGTCTTGGCCATCAACGGCCAGGAGGCCACGATCCGCAACTACGGCACGATTGAGACGAACGGTGCGGTGCAGGTGGGTTCGATTGTCGGCAGCAGTGCCAGTCTTGATGGCGGCACGGTGAAGTTCACCGGCATGGATGCCGTGAGCACTGTGACGACCGAGCTCAAGACCGGCACGCTCGAAAATGCGGGCACGCTGACGGTCGGAGCCAAGGATTTGCCGAATTGGGCGGTCAATGTCTACGACCTCAAGAATACGGGCACGCTTAATGCGGGCACGCTCATTGCTCTCAACAGCATTGACAATACGGGTGTACTGAATCTCGACACCACGCAGCGCATTGCGATCGGACTCTATGGCAAGGATGCTGCTTCCGGCGAACATGTAACGCTTGTGAATCGCGAGTCAGGCCAGTTGTCGATCAACGTGGATGCGGATTCGGCTCTTTTAATCCAGACCGGCCACGTTGCCGGTATCGACCTCTTTTCTCCGACCAACGCCCCCGATTTGACGGGCGGCGACTTCACGAACTTCGGCACGACCAACATCACGGTCAAGAGTGAGCGGGGAACCAACTACGGCATTGTGGCCGACTCGACGCATGAGTCCACCATCCGCAATGACGGCACGCTGACGATTGATGTGACACAGACGGCTGCGGATGCCACATATGGCGTTTCCGGCATCAGGGGCAACCACAACACGACGCTTGTCAACAACGGTACGCTCTCGATTGAGGGCGCAACGGCGGGTGACGGTTACCTACAGGGCGTTGTGCTTTATGGCTCCGAGACCTCGCGCGGCAGTTTCCGCAACGACGGTACGACGAGCATCACGCTTTCGGCCAATGACGGTCTTGATCCGGCCACGGCGACGAATGCCGGTGCGATCGGCCTGCACTTGAGCTATGGCGACGGTGTGAACACGGGCGACATGACGCTCGACATTGCTGGCCTTCGCACGGATGCCATCAAGCTTGAGAATGGTTCGACCTTTACCAACAGCGGCAGCATCACGGTCAATTCGAAGGCGTCCGAAGGTAATGATCAGGCCATTTTTGTGATTAGCGGCTCGACTTTCACGAACACCGAAAGCGGTCATTTCACCTACAACTACATCAACGAAGATCCGTTGCTGAAGACGGCCTCGTCGGACGGCTTGTCGATGACGGGTGGTAGTTCCAGCGTCAATCAGGGCACGATCGATATTCATCTCAAGGACTTGGCCCAACGCGAGACCGGGAAGTTCATGAAGGGCTTCTATGTCGGCGATAAGGTGACCTTCACGAACAGCGGCGTGATCAAGCTGACGAGCGAAACGCTGGGGTCTGCCGAAGCCATCGACGGCGCGGTTGCCGTCAACGGCGTGTTTGAGAACCTGAGTGATGTGACGCTCGACGTCACGTCTCACGGCAGTGATCGCCAGGTTTGGGTAGGTGTCGGTACGCTCAACAACAAGAAGAACCTCACTGTGACGGCCTTGAACGACGGCAACGGTGATGTGGTCGGCTTCATGCACGACTGGAAGTTCACGACGCCTGATGTGCAGACCCTCCACGTCTCGAACGAAAAGGACATGACGCTCACGCTCACGGCCAATGCCGGAGATGCGATGGTCTTTGACATGCAGGGTTCCGAGCGCTTTGACAATACGGCCAACGGCGTGGTGACGGCCAATGTCTCGGGCGGCACGGCTGCCAAGGGCTTTGTGCTGGGCGACACGACGATCTTCGCCAACGACGGCACGCTCAATCTGACGCTCACGGGGCTTGCGGCTGATGCGACGCTCGCAGGCTTTGAAGCCTTGTCTGACGGCATGACCGCCACCAATTCTGGCGATCTGACGATCACTCTGGCTGGAAACGGCAAGACTGCTGCGGGTCTCAAGAGCGATGTGGCCGGAGCACGCTTTGTGAACAACGATACGCTCGCGATCAATGCGACGGGTTCTTTTGAGAACCTGACGGGTATTGATTGGGCGGGTGAAGTGGCCAATGCGGGTACGATCACGACGAATGCGGGTCTCAACATCGGTTCCGTGACGGGTGCAGGTTCCTTGACCGTCACGGGCGGTGATGTCCGTGTCGGTTCGCTTACCGATCAGCAGAGCGTAACGCTCAGGAATGTGGGCTCTGCAGCGTTTGATACGATCAGCATGAAGTCGGGCACGCTCTCCATTGAGAGCGGCAAGACGACTGCCAAGGTCACGGGGACGAGCACGCTTAAGCATCTGACGAACGCAGGCAATCTGACGCTCGGCGGCACGTTGACGCTGGGCGCTTCCGGCGCACAGGGCTCGCTCACGAACACGGGCACGCTCACGATGGGCGATGCGCACGTGGTGGGGAGCGTACTCAACAGCGGCACCTTTACGTCCGGTGACATGGACGTGGCGGGGTCTGTCCACAACACGCGAACGGGCGTGATGCAGACGGGCACGCTCACGGTGCGCGGCGACAGAGCCCTCACCAATGAAGGTGAAATGACGGTTGCCGACACGTCGTCGGTTTTCGGTACGCTCACCAACACCGGCACGATCTATCTCTACGACAAGTCCCTCGTTGGTGAGGACGGTCAGATCGAGAACAAGGACGAGCTGCTTGTGTACGGCACGCTGGAAGTCAACGGTCTTTTGATCAATCTGGGCACGTCGAAGGCCGAGGAGCTGATTCTCAACGGCGAATCCGTCTCGGGCGTGCAGAGTGCGTTCTTCTCCATGGATCGCGCCAATGAGGGTGCGGAGTCGATTGTCCAGTCGGGCGAAATCAACGCCAAGCGCACGAATTACGGCAAGGACTACTGGGGCACCGTGACGGTTAATGCCGTCTACGAAAACCATGATCTTGTCTTTGCGGGTTCGAGCGACACGGTGCTCGACCAGTCGGGACAAGCGCTTGCGGGCAGTGGTATGACGATTGCCGCAGGCGGTTCGATTCTCAATCAGTCGGGAGCCACGCTGCGTGTCAACGGCGCTCTGGACAACTCCGGCACGATCTCGGGCGGAACGCTCGCCCTGGATGCGGGAGGCCAGTTCACGAACCGCAAGAACGTGAACGTGGACAAGCTCACGGGCTCGAACCTGACGTTCACGCAGGGCGAAGCCGGCGCGTCCTTTGAGACGACCAAGAATGAAGTGACGAACTCCCAATTCGTTTGGACGCAGGGTTCCATTTCGCTCGATGCCCTCGGCAAGGGAAATCGTTATGAGTTGGGCGGCCATGTCGGCGACAGCGTGACGGTTGACCTCGATCTTCTGACTTCGGACTCGACGGTGAACATCGGTCAGGGGGCCGAACTGGCGGTCGGCACGATTTCGCTTGACGGAACGGAAAGCACCGTCACGCTCGCGGGCGGCACGTTGAAGACCAGTCTCGATCAGATCTTCTCCGACGTTGAAGTGAACGGCGCGGTCGACATCGATGCCGAGTCCTCGAAGGATACGGTGAACGTGGCCGGCATCACGGTCGCAACCGGCGTGGGCGGCATCAAGGATGCGGTCTCGAAGGGGATTGCGTTCAACAGCGGCACGGTGGCCTTTACGGACCGCGTGTTTGCGCTTGATGTCGCGGGCGACGTGCTCGCGAAGCTCGAAGCCGATGACAACGGCACTCTGGAAGTGGCCTTCAACGGCAAGGCGGCAGGCGTGGATGCCTTTACGGTGGATGTGGCCAACAAGGTTGTGGCCACGAAGCCCGAAGGCGGGTCGACCTATGCGGTCTTTACGGGTGAAACGCTGGTCAACAAGGACGCAGAAGAGCCGGGGCTCGGCTACACGCAGCTTGTGGTCGGGGACATTGATCCTCGCGGACGCTATACGCCGAACAAGAACACGCATCGCGTTGAGCAGTCGATGGGCTTCAAGAACGTGACGGGCGTCACGGGCGGCCTGTACATCCACGACGCGCGCTTCGTGCTCGTGGGCGACAAGGATCAGGCGATAGACCTCGCCGACGGTCTCGTGCAGGTGATCGGCGGGAGCATGAGCGGTGACGGTCTCACGCTCGGCTCTTATGGTTCCGAAGCTGCCACGAAGGGCCATTTGGCAGAACTCAATCTGGGCGTTTTTGCAGAAGACGGCGGCTACCGCGTGGCGGGCGGCGCGACGGACGTGCACAACGGCGACTTCACGGTGGATGCGCTGCGTCTGGGCGGCACGCTCACGGTGGGCGACAAAGACCGCGACGACAAGGGCAACGCCAAGCTCACGATCGGCAATCTCACGGCTTACGCGGGCGAGCTTGTCAATCATGGCAACACGCATATCGGCACGGTAGCCTCGGGCGACGACAAGCCCGTGATCAAGCTTGAGAACTACGGGTCGATGACCATCGACAATGGGCTTGTCGAAGGGCGTCTTCTCAACAAGGAAGGCGGCACGCTTACGACGGGCAATCTGACGCTCGGCTATACCGACAGCCTAAACAACGGCACGTGGACTGCCGAATCGCTCACGATTGCCGGTGCGAAGCAGTATGTGGGCGATCTCATCAGTCGCGGCGAACTCTACAACGCGTCGACCCTCAATGTGGCCAACGGCCTCACGCTGGAGTCGACCGCCCTCACGCAGCCCGAAGCCACGGGCGGCGTGCTCACCAACCGCTCGACGATTCGCAGCAAGCCCGCAGCGCTCACGGTGGGCGGCACGTTCACGATGAAGGAGAAATCGTCCTTCACGAACGAAGGCAAATACGCCCTCTTTACGGCTGACGCCATGGAGATGGCGCAGAGCAGCACCGTGACGAACCGGGTCGACGGTGCGATCACGATCAAGAACCATGCAAATATTGCGGGCAACTGGACGAACGAAAAGGGCACGTCGAATTTCGGTGCCCTGACGGTGACGGATACGGGCTCGATGATCAACAACGGCACGCTTGCCGTGGGCGGGAAGACCGATCTTGCGGGTTCTCTGACTGGTACGGGCAATGCAACGCTTGACGATCTGACGATTGATCCGACGGGCGTGCTTGCCATGACGGGTGCAGGTGCGCTGACGGCAGGTGACGTGGTGGTGAACGCGGGCGGCATGATGTCCGTGGCGGGCGCCTCGACGCTTGCTTCGCTCACGGCAACGAATGCGGGCGAATTGGCGTTTGGCACGCTCTCGATGACGGGCGACCTGAATCTCACGGGTTCCGTCATGACGGCTCTGCTCTCCCAGGCAGGGAATGTGACGCTCTCGGGCTCTCAGTTGACGAGCCAGCGTGATGCAACGTTCGCGTCTTTCACGATGACGGGCAGCGAAGCCGCGTTCGGCAACACGACCGTGGCGGGCGATGTGTCCGTGACGGGCGGTGTCCTCACCACGGGCAACCTGACGGGACAGAACCTCACGGTTCGTGATCAGGCGTCCGTGAACGGCAAGACTGCGCATGTGGCACGCCTTGACGCGAAGGACGGCACGATTGTGCTCGATGCCATCACGTCCGACGGCACGATCCTGCTCGACAACACGACGCTCAAGGGGCATGTGGTGTCCGGCACGGACATGACCGTCACGAACGCGGGTGCAGTGACCTCGACGGGTGCAACGACGCTCAATTCCCTCACCATGACGAATGCCGAGGATTCTTCCTTTGGTGATCTGACGGTGAACGGCGTGATCGATCTGACCAACACCAAGCTCACGGCCAATCTCGTGAAGGGCGGCGACACGACGCTCTCCGCGTCCGACATCACCTCCACGGGCAAGACGACGCTTGCAAGTCTCACGATGACGGACGCTCAGGAGTCGTCCTTTGGCGATCTCACCGTGACGGGTGACGTGAATCTCACGAATACCAAGCTCACGGCTAATCTCGCCTCTGGTGAGGATGTTGATCTTACGGGTTCGACGCTCGTCTCTACGGGCGTATCCAATCTGACGACACTTTCCCTTGCCGAGGGTTCGGATGCCCAGTTCGGTTCCGTGAACGTCGCGGGCAATCTTGATGTGAACGCTTCCGTCCTCAAGGGCGAGCTGACACAGGCAGGCGCAACGACGGTCGGCGCAAACGGGCAGATTCTCTCGTCCGGCCCGACGACGCTCGAAAGCCTCACCATGACGGATGCCGAAGATTCTTCCTTTGGTGATCTGACGGTCAACGGCGTGGGCGAACTGACCAATACCAAGCTCACGGCGAACCTTGTGAAGGGCGGCGACACGACGCTCTCCGCATCCGACCTCACCTCCGAGGGCACGAGCGAACTGGCTTCGCTTGCGATGACGAACGGCTCGAACGCAGCCTTCGGCACGCTCACGGTGAACGGTGCGCTTGATGTCAATGCATCTACCTTGACGGGCGATGTTGCTCAGGCGGGTGCCACCACCGTCACGAACGGCGCTCAGGTGACTTCCTCCGGCAAGACGACGCTTGCAAGCCTCACCATGACGAACGCCAAGGATTCGGCCTTTGGCGAACTCACGGTGACGGGTGACGTGAATCTCACGAACACCAAGCTCGATGCCGATCTGCGCAAGGCAGGCAACGTGACGCTCGAAGGCGCAACGCTTGCGTCAGCGGGTGCAACGACGGTTGAGAACTTCGCGCAGACGAACGGCACGACCACCTTTGGCGACTTGACGGCCAAGACGGTGTCTGTGACGGACGGTGCGTTCACGACGGCGGGTCTCACGGCTGAGACGGCGGCCTTTGCGGGCAAGACCTCTCAGGTGACCTTGAACGGCCTCACCACGGTGGGCACGCTCACGGCGACGGGCACGAACGTCAAGACGTCGGATCTCGTCATTACCGATGCGCTCACGAACGACAGCACCTTGACGGGCAAGACCTTCAAGGCGCAGGGGACTGACGGCAAGCAGGTTGTCGTGACGAATGCCGGCACGCTCACCTTCTCGCAGGGTTCGGGTTCGGTGGCCTACAGCCAGACGGCTGGAGCCTTCAATGTTGCGACCAACAACTTTGCCAATTCCACCTTCGACGTGAAGGGCGGCACGGTGAAGACGAACGGCCTCGGCAAGGGCAATGCCTGGACGCTTGGCGGCATGAAGGATGCGTCCGTCTTGATGACGCTTGATCGCCTCACGTCTGACGGTTCCGTCTCGATCAACGAAGGCGCAACACTTGAAACTTCGCTCATCACGCTTGACGGCAAGACCGAAACGGTGGTGCTCGCCGGCGGTACGCTCGCCACGATGATGGATCAGATCTTCGACGACGTGAAGAAGGATCAGGGCATCGACATCGGCGCAGGCAAGCCCGGCGACATCGTGGATGTCGAAGGTCTAAACGCCGTGGTCGGCGTGGGCGAAATCAAGGATGAAGTCTCGACCGGCATCGGCTTTGATGCGGGTACGGTGGCCTTCAACGACAAGGTCTACTCCCTGACGCTCGCAGCCGACGTGCTCGGCAAGCTCGAAGCGGACGACGGCGGCGACCTGGAAGTTGTCTTCAACGGTCGAGCCAATGTCAATCAGTTCACGGTGGACGTTGCCAACGGCATCGAAGCCACGCAGGGCGGCAAGCCCGCACATGCGGTTTTCGCCGGTGAAACGCTCATCAATGCCGACAAGACCCAGCCCGACCTGCAGTACGCGAAGCTCGTCGTCGGAACGGCTGATCCGGCCATTGCGGATGCGCACAACCTCACGCAGTCCATGGGCTTCATGAATGTTACGGGTGTGGCCGACGGTCTCTTCATCCGTGGTGAGGATACGGAATTCGTCTTGGTCGGCGTCGATGAAAAGGCGCAGGGCGTGGGCGACATCCACAACTTCATGCTCGCCGACGGTGCGGTTGACGTGGGCGAAGGCGCAGCCTTCACGATGGGTTCCTATGGCAAGGCCCTCGGCACGGAAGGCAAGCTCACCGCCATCACGAACAACGGCACGGTGAACGTCAAGAACGGCGTCTTTACGGTTGAATCCCTCACCGGCAACGGCACGCTGGCCGTTTCCGACAAGGATCACGCCAAGGTGGCCGCCGCCCTCAAGGCGACGACCCTCGAACAAGCTGCCGTCAACAACTTCGGCACGATTGAAGCCCATGCGATGACGGTGGGTTCGCTCGATAACGCCGGCACGGTCAATGCCGACACCCTCACGGTCGACGACATGAATGCAGCGGCCACGAGCTCGATCACCGCCGAAACCTTTGTGCTCAACAGCACGGCTACCAATGCGGGCACGGTGAATGCCAAGACCGCAACGGTGGCGACGGGTGCTCAGTTGACGAACACCGGTTCCTGGACGGGCAATGCGCTTGATGTGGACGGCACGTTCGTCCATAACGGCAAGACGCTCGATGTCGCCACGGCCACGATTGACGGCACGCTCACGAATGCGGGTGCTGCCGACATTGATGCGCTCACGATCAACGGACACGTCGATCAGACGGGTTCTCTCACGGCCAAGGGCGTGACGGTTGCGGACAATGCAGACATCGTCAACAACGGTTCCCTCACCACGGATACGCTCACTCTCAACGGAACGTATGCTGGCAAGGGCGGCCTCAATGCCAAGACGACGACTGTCGTTGGCACGCTCACTTCGAGCGCCAAGGGCATCCATCTCGGTGAACTGACCGTGACGGACGGCGACCTGACGGCTCTCAACCTCACCACGGGCAATGCCACGGTGACGGGCAAGAGCACCGTCACGCTCGACAACTGGACGGGCAAGACGGTGACGCTCTCGGGCACGACGGCGGTAGCCGATGCCATGACGTCTGATGCCCTCACCACGACGGGCACGCTCACGGCGGGCAATCTCACGACGAAGACGCTTGAGCAGAGCGGCACGCTCCGCGTGACGAAGACGCTCACGGCTGACAACGCGACGCTCTCCGGCAAGGCGACGGTCGACGGCCTCCTCGACGTTGACGTGCTCACGCAAAAAAGCGGCGAACTCGTGGCCCAGAACGTTGATGCCACGGAAGTCTCTCTGTCCGGCAAGGCGGATGTGGGCACGCTCGCCTCCGACACGCTCACGGTCTCGGGTTCTCTCGAAGCCGACGAAGTGACGACGAGCACCTATGAGCAGACCGCAGGCTCTGCCGACATCGGCACGCTCACGAGCACGACCCTTGCGAACGCGGGCGACATGACCGTCGGCACGATGGATGCGGCGCTTGCCAACACGGGTACGCTCACCATCAAGACGGGCTTTGCGCTAACGGGCTCGAATGCCGGCACGATCACGGCTGAAGCCTCCAAGGGAACGTTGACGGACTTCACGAACAACGGCACGGCCTCGTTCGGTAAGACCACGGCCACGGGGCTTGCCAACAACGGCACGATCACCTTTGCCGACGCGACGCTCGAAGGGGCGAACAACAACACGAAGGACATGTCTGCGGACATTCTCAACGTGAAGGGTTCGCTCACGACGACGGGCACGCTCACGGCGGGCAACACCACCGTAACGGGCACGCTCAGCGTCAATGGCGGCAAGACCTCGCTCGATGCGCTCAATCTCAAGGGAACCCTCGGCACGAAGGGAGAACTCACGGCCCGGAAGGCCGAGATCACGGGTTCCTTCAATCTGACGAGCGGCAAGACCACGATTGGCAACGCCACGGTCAACAAGGGCCATGTGAACGTCGCGGGCGGCAGCTTCCACGCAGATGCCTACACCCAGAAGGGCGGGTCTCTCACCCTTGCTCAGGGCGGATCGTTCACGTCGGGCAACCTCATCGTCTCGGGCTCCGACATCACGCTGGGCGACGCCGCGCTTAACGCCGAAGGTTCCATCAAGGACTCGAACATCACGATCACCGCCGGCAACTGGGCCGACAACCTCCTGGGACTTACCAACACCGACAAGGGTGCTCTGGGCGACAACGACTTCACCCTCACGGGCGGTGTGCTCGATCTTGGCGACAAGACGCTCACGTCGAGCGGAACCGTCACGATGACGGGCGGCACGCTCGTGGCCGACAAGATTGCGCTCGACGGCAAGACCCAGGGCACGATCACGGTGGGCGGCACGGGTACGCTGCAGACGTCGTTTGATCAGATCTTCCATGACTTCGTGGTCGAAGGCGTGGAAATCACGGCCACCAACTGGGAAGAAGGCTGGGGTGCCGTGCACGGTCAGGTGATCGAGGCGGCGACCGACGTGGGCGACATCAAGTCGAGCATCACGACGGGCATCAAGTTCGAAGGGGGCTCCCTCTCCTTTACGGACGAAGCCTTCCGCACCGACTTGGTCGCTGAAGTGGGCAGCGCCTTGGCCGAAGCCTTCGGCAACGGCAAGGTCAACGTCGAATTCCTCGGCCACGCAGTGGACGACTTCACGCTCGATACGATCCATAAGCTCGAAGAGGACGGCATGGCCGACAAGACCCAGGGCCTCGTCTTTGCGGGTGACGATCTCATCAACAACTCCGGCGACAAGACGCTCGACGTGGGCAAGTCCGATACGGACGACATCCACATGAATACGGGCTTTGCCGGCGTAACCGATACGGATCACATCAACATCAAGGACGGCTTTGAGTTCGTCTTGGTCGGCAAGACCGATAAGGACGGCAAGCCTTCCGGCGACAAGCTCCTTTCGGATGCTGAAAACGGTGGCTCCGTCCACGTGAACAACGGCACGCTCACGCTCGGCTCCAACGGTGTCAAGGACAAGACGGGCGGCACGCTCGCGGAAGTTGTCCTTGATGAACAAGGCAACCTCGTCATCAAGAACGGCGACTTCACGGTCGAGCGCATCGAGTCCGACGGCACGCTTCATGTCACGGGCGGCGGTTCGCTCACCTCGAACGACGTGACGCTCGACAAGGGCGACAGCAAGATCGACGAAGGCGGCGTGCTCGTGGTTGAGGACGGTGAGTCAAACGGCAACCTTCACATCAAGGGTGACGGCGCGCTCACGAACGAGGGCACGCTCATCGCGGGCGGCAAGGATTCGCATGTCGATACCCTTGTCGACGGCGATCTCGTCAACAAGGGCACGGGGCTCTATGACGACATGACGATCACCAATGGCGGCCACTATCACAACACCTCGACCGGCAAGGATGCGGGCGACCGCATCGACGTGGCTGAGGGCGGCAAGTGGACGAATGACGGCCAGTCCTCCTGGGGTCAGGTCGACATCAACGGGCAGTTCGAAAACAATGGCGGCCTCGAAATCGGTGACGACAAGGCTGAAACCGACGACTTTCACGTGGGGCCCGAGGGCAGCGTTGATCAGAACGGCCAGCTTGATGCTTCGAATGCGGGTCACGCCCAGATCGACGGCAGCTTCACGACGGGGGAACTCACGCCTGAAGGCAAGCCCGACGACAACGCTTGGTCGAAGTTCGACGATGTGACGGTTGGCAACGGCGGTCATCTCGAAAACAACGGCACTGAGCTCGGCAACGGTCTCGTCGTGGATCAGGGCGGCGAATACGTCAACAACGGTCATTCGAACTGGGGTTCCGTGGACATCGCGGGCAACGGCGACAACAACGGCGACCTCACGATTCGCGGCGACGGCAAGGACGATACGCCGGACTTCATCGTTGAAGGCAGCGGCACCATGACGAACGATGGCACGCTCATTGCCGGCGGTGAGGATACGAAGAACGACACGCTCGTTGAGGGTGATCTCGTCAACAAGGGCACGGGCCTCTACGACGACATGACGATCACCAACGGCGGCCACTATCACAACACCTCGACCGGCAAGGATCAAGGCGACAAGATCGACGTGGCCGAAGGCGGCAAGTGGACCAACGACGGCCAGTCCTCCTGGGGTCAGGTCGACATCAACGGCGGTGCAACGAACAACGGTGATCTCATCATCGGCAACGGCAACGACAAGGATGACGACTTCCACATCGGTCCGGACGGCTCGCTTGAGAACAACGGCCACATCGACGCGGGCAACTCCGGCACTGCCGACATCGAGGGCGACCTCATCAACGGCAGCCTCACGCCCGAAGGCAAGCCCGATGAAGATGCGACCATCAAGTTCGAGGATGCCGTTGTGCATCCGGGCGGCAAGCTCGAAAACAACGGGACCGAAGAAGGCGATTCGCTCGTCGTCGAAAATGATGGCGAATACATCAACAACGGCAATTCCAACTGGAACGACGTCACGATCAACGAAGGCGGCCACGGCTCGAACAACGGCAAGCTCGATGTTGAAGACGATCTCGTCATCGACGGCATCTTCGACAATGACGGCACGATCAACGCCGGCAACACCGTCATCGGCGGCGACTTCAACCAGACGGACGACGGCGTCCTCAACACGGGCGACCTCACGGTTCGTCCGGGCGGCGACATCGACATGGACAAGGGCGAGATCAACGTCTCCGGCGACCTTAATCTCAACGGTGCAAACGTTGTGATCGGCAACTGGAAGGCCCTTTCGCCCGACAACCGCGTCTCGCCGACGTGGAGCGCCGAGAAGCCCCTCGACGGCAAGCTCTGGGTGATCGGCAACGGCGACCTCACCTTCGGCACCGCCTCTGACGGCTTCGCGGACAAGATCCAGAAGTTCGACGAAAAGGTTCCGGGTCTCACGGGCGCAGCCGCCCGCGTGACGGTGGGCCAGACCGTCACGATGGGCAAGGGTTCCTCCCTTGCCGTAGGCTCCAACGTCTGGAATCCCGCCAAGGACGAAGGCCGCGTTGAGATGAAGGAAGGCTCCGTCTACTTCGGACGCGACTCCTACGTGCTCATCGACATCGGCAGTCTCGGCGACGCGCCGGCTTTTGCGACCACGGTCGAAGGCGCGACGGCCACCGTCGAGCACGGCGCAAGCCTTGTCTTCGGCAACCTGACGAAGACGGGCGAATTCACGCTCCTCGAAGGCTTTGACCTTTCCGCCAACCTTGGTGAGGACGGTGACTGGAAGGGCGGCTGGGACGGCGAAGACCTCTACATCGTCAATGACGACGGCTCCGGCCTTGACTACTTCATCCAGCTTGACGTGGACAAGGACGGCAACAAGGTGAGCGCCAATGTCGACGTGGCCGACTTGGAGACGGTCTACCCCGACATCGTTCTGCCAGGACTCGGCAACGAAGCGCTGCAGGATTGCGCCAAGGGCAACGATTCGTCCTTCATCTGCGGCATCGTCAAGGATGAAAACCTCACGGTCGAAGAAAAGACGCGAATCATCAATTCCGTCGCGCAGATCGCCTCCGTGGGCGGCACGACCGCTTCGGCCTATGCCGACATGGGACTCGTCTCCGACGTGCTCGAAGATCGCCTCTCCTTCACGGGACCGACGCACAAGGATGGTCAGCTTCTGCAGATCCCCGCGACCGACGCCCTTTGGGTTGAGGTGATCGGCGGGAAGACCAAGACCGGTTCTCTCGCGCTCTCGAACCTTTCGGGCGGCGTCAAGAGCGACACCTACGGCGTGATGATCGGTGCGGATGCGCTCATGCCCAAGCCTGCCGTCAAGGTGGGCGGGGCGTTCTCGTACCTCTCGGGCAGCCTCACGAGCACCGGCAACGGTCTAGCGACTACGAACGACTATGACACCTACGGTGCGCATCTCTATGCGGCCTGGACGCCCACCACGAAGTTCAACCTTGTCGGACACGTGGACTGGATGCTTCAGGACTCCGACATTTCGATGAGCATCGGGACGGACAGCTTCGGCAAGGCTTCGGCCAAGCCCAACGTCAATGTCGCTCAGGCCGGCATTCGTGCCGAGGTTCGCGAAACCGTGGGCGTCTTCGACATCGTGCCGCACGTGGGCCTGCGTGCCGTCTACACCAAGACGGATGACTTCAAGACCAAGATCGACGGCAAGAACGCCTTCCGAAATGCGCTTGAAGACACGTTTACCGTGCAGATGCCCATCGGCCTGACGGTCTCGGGCTACGTCCCTGCGCAGGGAGGATGGACGGTCGCACCGAAGGCCGACATCACGTTCGTGCCGCAGGTGGGCGATACCGATCAGACGAGCACTGTCTACGGCACGGCCATGTCTTCGTCCGACAGCGTCAACGGCGCATTCGCGGGCGAATACTACGGTCAGGTCAAGCTTGGCCTCACGATGATCAATCCGAAGGCCGACTCCTCCTTCGGCGGCACTGTGGGCTATGCCCGCGGTGATGCCGGCAAGAAGGACTTGACCTTCGGCGTGCAGTTCACGAAGAACTTCTGACTTCTGATGACTAGTTGAGGCGATCTGCAAAGGTTGCCTCGACCCAACCCAGAATCGCCCGGGCGTGTGAAAGCGTCCGGGCGGTTTTGCTTTGTGCGCCCAGCAGCGCACGTGTGTCTATGCGGTGAAAGTCCGCTGTCCGCCCGAACCGGGGAAGGACGAGTGAGTCGTGCAAGTCGAGGGAGGCAACGACCTTGATGAAGGAAGCCGATAACAAAACTCCAGCCTGACGAACAGGAATCGGATGTGAGGCGTGTATCTTGGGAGAGTCGGCAAAGCTCGATTAACCCAAAGCTGTTCCGGAAGGGATGCACGTAGATCCGGCAGGTGGGGAGGGAAGCACATGTGTGATACCTGGGGAGAGCCATCTCGACGCCGCGAGGCTACCGAGGTTCGGGAGGCCGAGGGATGTCGGCATGGAAGTCAGCCGAGGCCGTAGTAGGGCGAAATTTCTTGGCTACACTTCGTGGGGATGACGGGACAACCGCTAGTTCACCCGAAAAGCTTCAAGCGGCTGCAGGACAAGCCTCGCACCGTCTTCTACAGGGCGCGCGGCGGGTCACTTTTTCGAACGATTAGGGTGCTCAATGCGATTCTGCGTGGATGGCGGCAGTACTTCAAGTTGGACACTCGCAAGGGGGGGCGAAGCGCTCGACATACACATCCGACGCCATCTCCCAAAGTCGGTGTGGATTGCATGGAAGCGACCGAAGACACGTGAACGGGAACCTCGACGTCGCGGCTTGGATAAAGAGCGTGCGTGGAAGTCTGCCAACAACGGACGGGGTGCATGGTGGAACGCTGACGCACTTCACATGCGCGATGCATTTCCAAAGTCTTTCTTCAGACGACAGGGACTCTACAGCCTTCTCGAGATGCGCTGAGTCTCCTTCTATTTCTAACTCAGAAACCGCCGGATGCCGAACGGCACGTCCGAACGCTCAGCACTGAGTGAGCATAGTGGTGTGGGAGGGGAGTGCCTGTGAGGGCGCTCTCTACCCGATTCCCGCGCCCGAGAGGTCGGGCATGACCTGCCGTTCGAATTTTGCTAGAGTACTGCGCATGAGCAACGATCTTTTCGGCGGCGAACTTCTGCCGCCAGACGCCAAATCCAAGCCCGCGTCCCGAAAGGCTTCAACCCAAGAGCCGCAGCCCATGCTGAGGCCGCTGGCCGAACGCATGCGACCGGGAACCCTCGACGAAGTCGTGGGGCAGACTCACTTGCTGGGAGCGGGAGCGCCGCTTCGCACCGCATTCGAACAGCATCGCCCGCATTCGATGATCCTCTGGGGGCCTCCCGGCGTCGGCAAGACCACGCTTGCCCGCCTGATGGCATCGGCATTTGACCTCCCCTTCATCTCGATCTCCGCCGTACTCGGCGGCGTGAAGGAAATCCGTGACGCCGTTGATGCCGCAAAGGAAACGATGCGTCTCACCGGCAGGCCAACTCTTCTTTTTGTGGATGAGGTCCATCGATTCAGCAAGAGCCAGCAGGACGCCTTTCTGCCTCATGTGGAGTCGGGACTCTTCGTCTTTGTCGGCGCGACGACCGAAAATCCCAGCTTTGAGGTGAATTCGGCTCTTCTGAGCCGTTCGACTGTGTATCAGCTTCAGAGTCTCAAGCCCGAGGAGTCCGAAGTCCTTCTTGAGCGTGCGCTTGAGAGAGAGTTTCCGAAGCTCTCGGTGACGGAGGATGCACGCCGTGTCATGATCGAACTGTCCGACGGAGACGCCAGGCGGCTTCTCAATGCGGTCGACGTGTCCTGCACGATGGCTCTCGAGAGGGGAATGACGGAGGTCGATGCGGGATTTCTCAGGAAGACGCTTCCTGCAACTCTGCGCCGCTTCGACAAGGGCGGCGACAACTACTACGATCAGATCAGCGCCATGCACAAGTCCGTGCGTGGATCCGATCCCGATGCAGCGCTTTACTGGATGTGCCGCATGCTCGACGGCGGGTGCGATCCGCGCTACATTGCCCGCCGCGTCGTGCGCATGGCGATCGAGGACATCTCGCTGGCTGATCCGCGCGCGACGCAGCTTGCCGTGGAGGCGGCTGAAATCTACGAGCGACTCGGCTCTCCCGAGGGGGAGCTTGCCATCGCGCAGGCTGTCGTCTATCTTGCCTGCGCACCCAAGAGCAACGCCGTCTACAACGCCTACAACGCAGTGCGGGCCTTCGTGAAGACGGACCGCACGCGTCCCGTCCCCATGTATTTGCGAAACGCTCCTACGAAGCTCATGAAGGAGCTCGGATACCATGAGGGCTATCGCTACGCACATGACGAGCCTGGCGCCTTTGCCGCCGGCGAGATCTACATGCCCGAAGGGCTCGAAGGCATGAAGTGGTACAAACCTGTCGATCGCGGTCTGGAGATCAAGATCGCTGAAAAGCTTGCTCGCCTGGAGTCGCTCAACGAAGAGGCCAGAAAGGCGGGGCGCGGGCGCAGAAGGGGCCAGGGCAGGTAGGTGGTCCTCATGAGCCGCAGTACTGCTGAATTTGCCTTTTCTCCGATAAAAGGAGAAAATTAAAAGATCGACTTCTGATGGCCGGCGTGCTTGCGCCGGCAACTTTAAAGGTAAAAACAATGCTTGACCTGACGATGCTGCGCAAGCAGCTCCCTGAAGTGGTTGCCCGCCTTGCGACGCGCAACTTTGTGTTCCCTGAAAAGGAATTCAACGAACTTGAAGCTGCCCGCAAGACCGTGCAGACCAAGACCGAAGATCTGCAGCAGAAGCGCAACGTGCTCTCCCGTCAGATCGGCATGGCCAAGAAGAACGGTGAGGACGCTTCCGCCCTGATGGCTGAAGCCGCCCAGATTCCCGAAGAACTCACGAAACTTGAGGCCGAACTCGACGACATTCGCACGCGTCTCAACGACATGCTTCTCCGCATTCCTAACCTCCCGCACGAAAGCGTGCCGGTCGGCAAGGATGAGTCTGAAAATGTTGAAGTCCGCCGTTGGGGCACCCCGCGCGAGTTTGACTTTGAAGTCAAGGACCATGTCGACGTCGGCGCTCCGCTCGGCCTCGACTTCGATACGGCCGCCAAGGAGTCCGGCGCCCGCTTCGCCTTCATGCGCGGTCAGATTGCCCGTCTTCATCGCGCCCTCGCCCAGTTCATGCTGGACACGCACACCCGTGAAAACGGCTATGTCGAGTGCTACACGCCGTACATCGTGACGGCTTCCACGATGCAGGGCACCGGCCAGCTACCGAAGTTCGAGGAGGACCTCTTCGCCGCCAAGAAGGGCGGTGCCTTTGGTGAACAGGAACAGATGTATCTCGTGCCGACTGCTGAAGTCACGCTGACGAATCAGGTCGCCGGCATGATGCTCAGCTACAAGGACCTTCCGCTCAAGGTGACGGCCCATACGCCGTGCTTCCGTTCCGAAGCCGGTGCTTACGGCCGCGACACCCGCGGCATGATCCGCCAGCATCAGTTCGACAAGGTGGAAATGGTCCGCATCGTTCGTCCGGAAACCTCCTACGACGATCTCGAGGAAATGACCCACAACGCCGAAGGCATTCTGCAGAAGCTCGGTCTGCCGTACCGTGTCGTCGCGCTCTCCACGGGCGACATGGGCTTCGGTGCCACGAAGACCTATGACCTTGAAGTCTGGATCCCCGCGCAGAACACCTACCGCGAGATTTCGTCCTGCTCCAACTGCGAGGCCTTCCAGGCCCGCCGCATGGGCGCTCGCTTCAAGGATGAAAATGGCAAGACCCAGTACGTCCACACGCTCAACGGTTCCGGCCTCGCCGTCGGCCGCACGCTCGTCGCCGTGCTCGAAAACTACCAGAACGCTGACGGCAGCGTGACGGTTCCCGAAGCGCTTCGTCCGTACATGGGCGGTGTTGAAGTGCTCCGTCCGATCGAAGGCGGCGTTTTCGCCCACTAAGCTGTTCAGGCAGCGACAGCTTCGAATTCGTTCGAATCTGAAGCGGGAGGTTTGACAAAACCTCCCGCTTTCTGTAATATGCAAAACCTGTTCTCCTTATGGGGAATAGCCGGAAGGATGGCAGAGTGGTCGAATGCGCCGGACTCGAAATCCGGTATACGGTTATACCGTATCGTGGGTTCAAATCCCACTCCTTCCGCCAGATTCAAAGTGAACGGAAATCAACTTCCGGTCACGATCCCGATTGAAGCCCCGCACTCGGATCGAGCTGCGGGGCTTTATTTTGGCGCCGCCTTTTTCTACAATGGGCGCTGTTTCAGATACCCTTTCGTCCGTCTCTCATGACTCCGCAGCACATCATTGAAGCAGCGCTACTGAGCTCGCGGCGGCCGATGCCGGTGCGCGAGATCAGGCGTCTCTTCGACGACAGGCTGAGCGCCAAGTCCGTGAAGGAACACCTCGCTGAGCTTCAGGCCTTCTGGGAGGACCGCGGCATGCGCCTCGTGGAGCTCTCCGACGGGTGGCGCTTCCAGACGGCCTCGGAGCTTGGTCCCAGATTCCTGCGCCTTGACGAGGAAAAGCCGCCCCGCTATTCGAGGGCGGCCATGGAGACGCTGGCCATCATCGCCTATCATCAGCCCGTGACCCGCGGCGACATTGAGGAGCTTCGCGGCGTGACCGTCAATCCGGCCACCCTCAGGCTCTTCGAGGAGCGCGGATGGATCGAGACGGTGGGTTATCGGGAGTCGCCGGGCAGGCCGGCGCTTCTTGCCACGACCAGAACTTTTTTAAATGATCTCGGACTCAGAAGCCTTGCAGAACTGCCGGGCCCTGATGCCGAGCCGCTTCCCGACTTCCTGCTGTCGGAAGCCCTGCCGCCTTCGGCGGCAGCCGACGAAGGGCCGATGCCGCTTCAGAAGGAGATTGATTTTGAGAAACAACAGTAATTCTCGCGGCGGTCGCCGTCCGCAGTCCGCCGAACGCAAGCGCACGCCGTTCCGTCGTCCTGGCGAAGGCAATTTGCCTCGCACCCGTCGCGTGCGCGAGGACGCCCCCTTTTCCGAGCGCGCAGGCCTGGCCTCTCCGCGCGAGGCCTTCGGACAGATGGAGTCCGAGGCCGACGGCTACAGGGGCTTTGCGGATCGTCCGATCGCGCTCGACATCATCGACCGCGCCCGCCAGCAGCAGACGCCTGCCGATCTGCCGACCGAAAAGCTTCAGAAGGCGCTCGCCGATGCTGGGCTCGGATCCCGCCGCGACATGGAGGCTCTGATCGCCTCCGGCGTCGTGACCGTCAACGGTCAAACCGCCACCGTGGGTGACCGAGTTACGGCTGCGGACATGATTCGTGTCGAGGGCAGGCTCGTGCGCCGCACGATGGCTGCCTCCTCCACGCCCCGCGTTCTGATGTACCACAAGATGGCCGGCGAAATCGTCTCCCGTGACGACCCTGAAGGCCGTCCCTCCGTCTTTGCGCGTCTTCCCCGCGTCTCGGGCGCCCGCTGGGTGGCCGTGGGCCGTCTTGACTTCAATACCGAGGGCCTTCTTCTCTTCACGACCTCCGGCGCGCTTGCCAACCGCCTTATGCATCCCCGTTACGAGATCGATCGCGAGTATGCCGTTCGAGTCATCGGCGAGCTTGAGGCCGAGCAGATGCTTCAGCTTCAGCAGGGCATTGAGCTTGAGGACGGCATGGCGAAGTTCGACAAGCTCGAGGATCAAGGCGGAACGGGCATGAACCACTGGTACCTCGTGCAGATCCGCGAGGGTCGCAATCGCGAGGTCCGCCGCATGTTCGAAGCTGTCGGCATGACGGTTTCGCGCCTTATCCGCGTTCGCTACGGCGCCGTTTCTCTTCCGAAGACCCTGCCGCGCGGCAAACGCATGGAACTCACGCCTGAAGAGGTTCGCGCCTGGATGCTTGACCTCGATGAGGCCGAGAAGAAAATGGCCGCCGCAGCTCCTGCAAAGGCTGAGGCTAAGAAGGCCGAAAAGGCCGCCGCTCGTGAAAAGGCCCGCGCCCGCGCTCGTGCCGAAAGCGAGGCCGAGGCCCGCGAGGCTCGTCGAGGCACCCGCTTCAAGGAAGGCAAGTCCGACCGCACGGGCGTGCC
>OKRS01000582.1_pt1 | contig 27733 bp, 42 predicted proteins | sample 1601191 | NCBI WGS metagenome assembly OKRS01 (sample SAMEA3541509, study PRJEB24748) | human gut metagenome | biome: human gut; feature: human-associated habitat; material: faeces | place: China | collected 2012
CTTGCTGAATCCACCGGCAGCGGATAGGCTGGCAGAGGCAGAGGCAGAGGCAGAGGCAGAGAAGCGCCGGCGCCGTGGATGGAATTCCGTGGACGGCGTAACAATCGAATTATCCGACCGCGAGCGGAAATTATGCGGAATTGAGTAAATGGCGAAAGAATACGCAAAGAGCTTTTACCACTCTAAGGAGTGGCAGGCCTGCCGGGAATCATACGTGCAGAAGCGCATTAAGGAAGACGGCGGAAGGTGTGAACGGTGCGGCGCTGTGATTGGCCACGAGGTGCATCACATTGAACCAATCACGCTGGCAACTATTACGGACCCACGAATCACCTTGAACCATGACAACCTGCAGCTATTGTGCCGTGATTGTCATTTTGCTGTACACCGCGCCATGATACTGGCAGCACATCAGCAGGACGCACCGGTGCACGTGCTGCAGCGTGGGTGCTATGTGGACGACGATGGCCAGCTTCACAACCAAGCGCGGCACATTGTTAACGGTGCGCCAGGATCCGGGCGGCATGAATATGTGGCACGGCATCGGCACCCGCTTGATTTGGTTGTTGACCTGGATGCGCTGCGGTATGCGACGGGGTGGACCGGGAACCGGAAGGATAACAACCTGCTGGCGTTCTCGATTCGTTTGCGGGATTGGATCTATGACCAGATAGAAGAGCAGGCACACCAGCAAGACAATCAGGCAGAGGGGCAGGACATTGACTGCCGGAACGTCTGGATCATAATCGCCGAACCGATAAAAAAGAAACGGCAGGAACTGGCAGAACGGCTGGGCGCTGACATGATCGAGATGAACAGCACGCCGGAAGAATGCCGGGAAAGAATCCGGAGAGAGCGGAGGAGGAACGAGGCCTTCGAAATTGCGCTATCTGAGAAATTTTATGAAAGATATCAACGTTAACCCCCCCCAGGGGGCGGGGTGAAAAACACCCCGGGAGGACCGTTGGGGAGGGTAGATTAATTTTGACGCGGGACGAATTCTCGCACGAAAGGGGGTTATTATGGCAAGAGGTAAAAAGAAGCCCAGTTTTGCCAAACAATTAGAAAAAATTGTTAATGAGATCTCCGAGGAACAGCGGGTTTTCGGGGAGAAGTTGGCGGCGGAAATTGAATGGATGGCCGGAACGCTGACCGAACTGAAAAACATTGTAGACGAGCAGGGCGCCGTGATCACGACGACCAACGGAAACGGGTTTGAAGTAATGACGGAAAACCCAGCACAAAAAAGTTATAACACGATGATAAAAAATTATACTGCTGCAATTAAGCAGCTGACGGGATTTCTTCCGGAATCCGCCGAAGTTCCGGAACTTGACGAATTTCAAAAGCTGACGGGGCTAAAGTGATTGAAATCGAAAAATACTTTTCGGCGGTCCTGGACGGAAAAATTCCGGCGTGCGAAAAACTGAAGCAGGCGGCGGACAAGATTCTTCAGGACTACGCACAACCCGGGCGGTTCCATTTCGACCCGGAACTGGCAAACCGGCATATTAATTTTATTGAGTCCGTTTGTAAAAGACCATCCGGCCGGCTGGGTATGCCGCTAGAGCTTGAACTATTCCAGAAGGCACGCCTGCAGGCACTATTCGGATTTGTTGACGACAACGACAAGAGAAAATACAACGAATGCCTAATTATTGAGGGGCGAAAAAATGGAAAGACAACGGAATGCGCTGCCGTCGAACTGGCGATGCTATGCAATGACCGGGAAGGCGCCCCGCAAATCTACAACGTGGCCACTGCAAAGGACCAGGCAAACCTGGGATTCACCGCGGCACTAAAGATGCGGGAAATGAGCCCGCTACTAAGGAAGCACACCAGGAAGAGAACGAGTGACATTTACCTGCCGTCGAATATGGGAACAATTAGGGCGCTGGCATCCAATACCAACACACTGGACGGCCTGGACGTACACTGCGCAATCATCGACGAACTGGCGGCCATCAAGAACCGTGATTTGTATGACCTAGTAAAGCAAGGCACAACGGCGCGGGAGCAGCCGTTAATTTTCTGCATTACAACAAACGGCTTCATTCGAAATGGTATTTTCGATGAGCAATATGACTATGCTGCCGGGGTGCTGGCGGGCGATATCGATGATGAGAATTTTCTGCCGCTCATTTACGAACTGGACGACCCGAAAGAATGGACGGATCCGAAAAAGTGGATGAAGGCAAATCCGGGATTAGGTACAATCAAAAGTTTTGAAAAGCTAAAAGCAAACGTTGAAAAGGCAAAAGCACAAGCAAGTTTCAAACCGACCGTTGTGGTGAAGGATTTTGATTTGAAACAAAACAGCGCAACTGGCTGGCTAACCTATGAGGAATTGAACAATGAAGAGACTTTCGAAATCAAATTTAAATATGGAATTGGCGCATTCGATGCGGCAGACACGACGGACCTAAACGCGGCCAAAGTGCTGTTTAAACGCCCGGACGATCCGAAGTTATACGTGCGTTCTATGTATTGGATTCCGGAAGAGGTGCTGGAGCAGAACAACGGCAGCCGCCGGGAACGAGATAACGCACCATATAAACTATGGGTTGAAAAGGGTTACATGAGAACCTGCCCAGGGAATAAATGCGATAAACGCATTTTTCTGGAATGGTTCGAAGAGCTACGGGAGCAAGAAGGGATTTACATCCCGTTTATCGGGTACGACCCGTGGCACATTGGCGACGCCGACCTTCGTGAGTACAAGGGCACGTTCGGGCCCCGCTCAATGATTCCGGTGCGACAGGGTGTCTATACGCTATCAGAACCAATGAAGCAGCTGGCGGCAGAATTTAAGGCTCACCGGGTTATTTACAACAACAACCCAATTGATAAATGGTGCCTGCTTAATACGTCGGTCAAAACGGACATCAACGGCAACATCCAGCCAGTGAAAGGCAGCGACCAACGGAACAGAATTGACGGAACGGCCGCACTATTAGATGGCTTTGTGGTTCTACAAAATGTGGCCGACAAATACATCGGATTAAATTCAGGAGTGGAGTAAATGGGATTATTTGACAACATCCGGAAGAAAACGAAAATTGAAAAGCAAGTTAAAAACTATTTTGAACTTATGAACGCATACCGCCCAGCCTTCACATCTTTCGAGGGGGGCGTCTATGAAATGGAGCTAACAAGGGCGGCAATCCACTGCATTGCGACCCATTGCAGCAAGTTAAAACCGGAAGTGACCGGGAAGGGAAACGAGACCTTTGCCCGCCGAATTCAGCAGGCACCGAACCCGCACATGGTCGCATCTCAATATCTTTACAAGCTGGCCACCACACTGATGGTGGAGAACAGCGCCTTCATTATTCCGCTTTATGCGGACGACATGAAGACGGTGACCGGTTTCTACCCGGTAAACCCCCGAAATGTGGAATTGATAGAGTATAAAGGGCGGGAATATTTCCGCTTTCGGTTCCCGGCAGGTGTGGCAGCCGTTGAGCGTGAAAAGGTTGGCGTGCTGAATCAGTACCTTTATAATTCGGACTTTTTCGGAGAAGATAACCGGGTGCTGCAGCCTACCATGGAACTTATAAACACTAATAACCAAGGAATCGTGGAAGGTGTGCAAAACAGCGCTTTTATTAGATTCATTGCAAAACTAGCTATGACCTTGAACGGCGACGACATCGAAAAAGAGCGCCGGCGCCTAACTGAATCGAACCTGTCAAGCGCAAACAATGGCGGCGTGATGATGATAGATCAAAAATATGAGAGTATGCAGCAGGTGCAATCCCAGCAGTTCACCGTGAACGCCGAACAGATGGCGCAAATTAAAGAAAACGTGTTTTCTTATTTCGGCGTTAACGAGGCCATTTTGCAAAACCGTTTTACGTCCGACCAATGGGCGGCGTTCTATGAGGGCAAGATTGAGCCTTTCGCGCTGCAGGCGTCGTTAGTGCACACGCAGATGGCATTCAGCGACACCGCGCAGGCGTACGGCAACCAAATCATTTTCACATCGAACCGCCTGGAGTACCTATCCCCAACGGAAAAATTGAACACGGTGACGCAATTATTCGACCGGGGATTTATAACAACAAATCAGGGCTTGGAAATCTACAACATGGCGCCGGTAGAAGGCGGCGACAAACGATACATCCGGAAGGAATACGCGGAAGCGCAAGAAATCGGAAAAACGGACGATAACACGGAAGAAGGAGGAGAAGGAAATGCCGGTGAAGAAGGAACGACAGTACAGGACGGCGCAGCCACTACAGACTAGAGCAGATGAACAGGACGGGACAACCGTGGAAGGCTATGCGGCCACTTTCGGCCCATATCTTTTTTTTGAGGACGAAGACGGTCCCGTCTATGAATCTTTTTCAGCTGCTGCCTTTGATGGGTGCGACATGTCGGACGTTATTATGCAGTACGACCACAATGGCCGCGTGTTTGCGCGGCAATCTAATGGCACGCTGAATTTAGAAATTGACGACCACGGCCTGAAAGTGATCGCAGACCTGGGAAGCACGGAAGGCAGCCGGGGACTGCTGGAAGACATCCGGGCCGGATTAATCACGAAGATGAGTTGGGGATTCATCCCAAAGGATGGACCAACGTATAACACGGAGACCCGGACAATAGAATGGGGCCCGGGCAGCATCCGGAAGGTTTTTGACGTTTCCGCCGTTTCGATTCCGGCCAACGATGGCACCGAAATCGCGGCGAGAAAATACATGGATGGAGTAATCCAGAAGGCGGAGGAGTTCCGCAAAAAAGAAGAGAGGGCGCAGAGGAGAGCTGAGCTTTATCGGAAAATTTTAAAAATTAAACTGGAAGAAATCAGAGAGGAGATAGTTTAATGAATCTTGAAGAGCTGAAAAAAAGATTAAAGGAAATTAATGCGGAACTTGACGGCCTGCTGGAGCAGCTGGACGGAGACGACGGCGAAGGCGGCGACGACGGCGAAAGAATGACCGCCGAGGAAATCGAAGCCAGAAGCAACGAATTGGCGGAGGAAGCAAGAGGCATCCTGGCGAAAATCCGAATTGAAGAGAGAAGAATTAATTTAAGAAATGCGGCAGAATTCGGAACCCCGATTTTTATTCCGCAGAACAATGACCCGCAGGGAGGAGCTAACAAGAACATGACAAGAGCAGAAATGATTGCATCCGAAGAGTACAGATCCGCATTCTATGCCAATCTGAGAGGCGAGGCAACCGAAGAGCAGAGAAGCACACTTCTCACCGCCGGAACCGATGCCATCGCAATCCCGAAGGCACTGGACGACAAAATATGGGATAACATTTACACAGACCACCCTATTCTGGGCGATATCGATATCAAGCGCACCGGCGTGATCCTGGAAGTTACCAAGCACACCAAAGTAAAAGCCGGAAAAGCCGGAAAGGTGGAAGAGGGTGCAGCAGCTACATTGGAGGACAATGAATTCGTGAAGGTGACCCTTGTGGGCCAGGATTATGCGAAAACTGTAGAGCTGAGCTACGCGGCCGCAAAAATGAGCCAGGGCGCCCTGGAGGATTACCTGGCGACCGAGGTGGCCAACTCCATGGGGGAAGCGCTGGCAACTGAGATTTTCGCAAAGATGAAAACTGACCTGGGCGCCGCTGCCGTTACCGTGGCCAATGGAAAGAGCCTGACCTTTGCGGATTTCTGCAAGGCCGTCGGATCCGTGCAGCGTGGAACGAATCTGAAAGTATACGCAAGCAGAGCGAAAAAATTCGAGCAGATTGTGGGAATGGTGGACACTGCCGGCCAGCCGGTATTCCGTGACGGCTGCACACTGGGCTACGATGTGAAGGAAGATGCTGCCGCCGGGGACGATATCTTTATTGTTGATACTTCAAAGTTCGTTCTGAACATGGTGCAGGATATCATGATTGAGAATGATCGGGATATCAAGAACCACAAAATTATTATTTCCGGATACGCACGGGCGGAAGGCTGCATGCGTGATGCCGGGGCCGGTGCCTATGTCACTTTTGCCGCGGTTTAATCTTTTGGGCGGGGAGCAATCCCCGCCGATTAACTAGGAGGCGGAAAAAATGACAGAAACAGAAAGAATCCGGGCGGCCCTAAGAATCAGCCACACGGATGCGGATGAAGAAATCACGCAAACAATAGCAGCGGCCAAAGCAGACATGGAAGCGGTAGGCATCCGGCAGCAGCCGGAAATGGATCCGCTAGTTATGTTTTGCGTGGAGCTGTTTTGTAAATCGGCTTTTGATTTTGGCGGCGATAAAGACTGGTACCAGAAACGCTACAGAATGCTACGGGATAACATGGCCACCATGCAGAAGTACCAGGAAGGAGGCGACGCCGGTGTATGATACTCGAATCAAGCTAATACGCCGGACGGAATCCGGCCGGGACAAGTATGGGAACATAATCCACACTGAGGAAGAAAAAGAACTATGGGCAGAGGTGAAGAGCGTGAGCCGGGCAGAGTATTACCAAGCGGCCGCCACCGGAATGCAGCCAACTATGGTTATAGTTCTATCTGATCGGCGGGACTACGAAGGACAATCCAACGTTGTTATTAACGGCGTGGAGTATGTCGTTGTCCGGACGTACGTAAAAGACGAAACGGGCGGAGCGATTGAAATCACATTAACGGAGCGCGAAAAAAATGAGTGACGTAGTAGAAGTTGAAGGATTGAGCGCCGTAATAGGCGAAATCCTGGACGAGTATTCTGAGGAAGTAAAAGAGAAGACGGCAGAGGCATCGAAGAAGGCGGCCGCGTATACTATAAGAATGCTAAAAGCAACGTCGCCGAAAGATTCCGGAGAGTATGCCGGCGGCTGGAAGCAGAAAAGCTACCGCGGAGGATTCCGGCTGGTGTACAACGACAAAAAGCCACAGCTTACGTATCTTCTGAACAATGGCCACACTATCCGGAACGGCGTGGGAACCTATGGCTATTATCAAGGTGATGGCCACATCACAAAAGCGGAAGCGGCAGGAAACGCCAAATTCGTGGAGGAGGTGAAGAAACGACTTTGACATTTTACGAAAAGATGGTTTTGAAGGACTTAAAAATCCCGCTTGCATTCGGGAACGCGGAAGACGGCTGGGAGCCGCCTTTTTTGGTTTACCGCGGATCCGGGGCTGAATCCTTCTCCGCCGATGATTCGGACTACTACACGCGGCCCGGGTACGAACTACAATACTACTTTGTGAAGAAGGACGAAGAAGAGGAACAGCGCATTGAGCGCATTCTTCTGGACGCGGGCTACAGGTTCCAGAAGTCAGAAGATAATTATATTCAAGAAAATAATATGTGGGTTATCTATTACGAAGTAAACTAGGAGGTTAATAATGGCAGACAATAAAGTAACATTTGGACTTTCTAATGTGCATATTGGAAAGTATGAAGTCGGGACGGACGGAGCGGCAACACTGGGCACGCCGATGGCGCTGCCGGGCGCGGTGTCGCTTTCTCTCGATCCGGAAACATTGGAAATTGAATTCTATGCAGATAACGTAAAATATTACGCACAGAACGGAGACAACGGATTCAGCGGATCCCTTGAGGTGGCAATGTTTACCAAAGAGATTAAGTTGGCGCTGATGGGCTACGCAGAAACTGCTGATGGCGGCATCGTGAACATTAAGGGCATGAATAAACCAGCGGTTTATATTGCATTCGAGGCAAAGGGCGACGCACAGAACAGCCGTGGCCTGCTGCTGAATGTGTCCATGGGACCGATTAAGCACGAGCACAAAACCAACGAGGACAAGGTGGACGTTGAGACCGATTCCGTTGATATTACGGTAACCGGTGACAACAGCACCGGCATGACGCTGGTAGAATATCCGCCGGAGGCATCCGGATACTCTACACTTTTCACGGCGCCGATAATGCCAACTCTTAAGCCGGGAAGCAAGAGCGCAAACACGGGAAAAGCAACAGTTTAATTTTTAGGCGGGGAAAATCCCCGCCGCTTGTTTTATTGGGAGAATTAAAAAATGATAAAAGAAATTAATATTTCAGAGAATCAGAAAATCAAATTAAATGCAAGCCTTGGGTGGATATTAAGATACCGGGCACAGTTCGGTCACGACATTCTGCCGGACCTGCTGCCGATGCTGGAATCCGGGCTGGTACTGGTGGGCGGAGCTATGGACGAATCCGGGGAACTGGAATGGCGCAAGCTGCTGGAGTTTGATACCGTTTCAAGTGCCATGATTTCTTTCGCCGGCGCTGAATTCACAACGGCGTTGAACATCATCTGGGCAATGGCAAAAAATGCGGATGATTCTATCCCGGCGCCGTTCGAGTGGGCGAATCAGTTTGACAATTTCCCGCTGGATAAAATCATTCCGGAAGTGCTTGACGCCGTAATTAGTACAGTGGTTTCGGAAAAAAACCGGAAGAGGCTGGGGGCGCTGAAAAAGAAGACCCAGCCGGAAGCATCGACACGAACTGCATCATTATCGGTGCTATCAGCAGAGGCCTAACCCTTGAAGCGGTGGAAAAAATGACACTGGGGCAGGTGGTTGATTTTTGTATCGATTATAACAAGCAGCACCAAAGCGCCGAAACGGAAAAAACGGAGCCAAAAGCAAGAGAAGCCACGCAGGCTGATTGGAATGCATTTTTTGGCAGATAGGCAGAAAAAAACGAGCCGTTTAAATGCCCTACAAGGGGCATAAAATAAGGCTTTCGAGTATTTATACCTTTGGGAATTTGAACGTGAGAGAGGGGCGAACAGAATGGCCGGCACAGTAAAAGGAATCACAATCAAGTTTGATGGAGACACCACGGGCCTAAACAGAGCCCTGGGGCAAATTAACAAGGCTACAAGGGGAACACAATCTTCGTTGAGAGACGTAAACAGGGCGCTAAAGCTGGACCCGACTAATATTAATCTGATTACCCAGAAACAAACGCTATTAAGGCAGAGGGTGGACGGAGCAAAGCAGAAGTTGGAGCAGCTGAAAGACGTCCAAAACCAGCTGGACGCGAAAGGCGTAGACAAGACGTCAAAAGAATATTTGGAAGTTTCCCGGAAAATTGAACAAGCGAAGCAGGAAGTGCAGCAGTTCCAAAAGGAACTCAATGCGCTGAGATCCCCAAAGCTGGAACAGATCGGGCAGAAGTTTAATCAGGCCGGCGAAAAAATGACGGCGGCAGGCCGGAAAATTGCACCGGTCTCCGCAGCAGTTGCGGGAGTTGGTGCCGTGTCTGTGCATACTACGGCACAATTTGACAGCAGCATGTCCAGGGTTTCCGCCGTGGCCGGTGCCACCGGAAAGGATTTCGAAGCCTTACGAAATAAGGCCATCGAAATGGGGAACAAAACGAAGTTTTCCGCATCCGAATCGGCGGACGCCATGAACTACATGGCCATGGCGGGATGGAAAACCGACGACATGCTTTCCGGCATTAAAGGCGTGATGGATTTGGCGGCGGCATCCGGTGAGGATTTGGCCACCACGTCCGACATTGTGACGGATGCCTTGACCGCGTTCGGGTTATCCGCTAAGGATAGCGGGCACTTTGCTGACGTTTTGGCCACCGCATCCGCAAACAGCAATACCAACGTCCAAATGCTGGGCGAATCTTTCAAGTACGCCGCACCGGTTGCGGGTTCCCTTGGGTATTCCGTGGAGGACACCACGGAGGCTCTGGGATTGATGGCCAATCAGGGCATTAAGAGCACACAGGCCGGAACATCTCTCCGGACAATCATGCAGGGGCTGTCTAAGGACTTTACCGTTTCCGGGAAGAGCATCGGAAGCGTACGCATTCAGACAACCAACGCAGACGGGTCCATGCGGAGCTTGAAGGACATCCTGGGGGATACCCGGGACGCATTTTCCGGGCTTTCGGAATCTGAAAAGGTTTCGGCAGCAAAAACGTTAGTCGGAAAAAATGCCATGTCCGGCTTTCTGGCACTGATGAATTCCAGCGACAAAGACATTGGAAAATTAGAGGGTGCATTAGGCAGCGCAGACGGAGCCGCCGGAAAGATGGCGGCCACTATGTCGGACAATTTAAGCGGCGCAGTTACGGCCCTGAAATCTAAGGCGGAAACGTTGGCCATCCGGATCGGCGACAATTTAACACCCTACGTTAAAGCGGCCGCCGAATGGCTTGGCCGTCTGGCGGACAAGTTTTCCGGCATGAGCCCGGCAGCGCAGAAGGCTGTCACGGGCGTGGGCGTGTTCGTGGCTGCACTTGGTCCGGCGCTATTAATCGGCGGGAAAATTGCCGGAACTATTGGAAAATCCATTACCGGATTCCAGAAACTTTCCGGGGCAATTACCGAACTGGGAGGACTTGGAACAATCGCTTCCGGAATCGGCACGAAGGTGTCCGGCGCGTTATCCGTGATGATCGGCCCGGTGGGCTTGGTGGTTGCGGCAATCGGCGCGGTTGTTGCGGCGTTTGTCTATCTGTATAACAACAATAAGCAATTTAAGGCAAAAATCAATCAGATATGGAGCCAGATAAAACTATCCGTGCAGCAGTTTGTCAACGCGGTGAAGGCGGAGCTGGCACCATTTGCCGGCGAATTCAAAGCGGTTTGCAACACGATCAAAACCGTATGGCGGGCAGTTGCCGGGATTTTGGCGCCGGTATTTATAACCGCTTTCGGGATTGTAAAAACGGCCGTGCAATCGGCGTTAAATATTATACTGGGAATCATCAAGGTATTTTCCGGATTAATCCGGGGAGACTGGAGCACGGTGTGGAGCGGAATAAAACGAATCACAAAGGGCGCATGGTCCGGCATCAAGGCGGCCATTTCGGCACCGCTGAAATTAATCCGTTCGTTAGTATTTTCTATTTTGAACGCGATAAAGTCTAAAATGATTAGTGCATGGGACAGTGTGAAAAGTAGAACGGCCACAGCGTGGAACTCCATCAAAGAAAAAATCACGGGACCATTCACACGGGCCCGGGACAAAATTAAAGGAATTGTGGACAAAATAAAAAGCTGGTTCCCGATTCCCATCGGAAAAATTTTCAAAAATATCAAGCTGCCGAGCTTTTCACTTTCGGAAGGAAGCAAAACATATAAGAAACTGGGAAGCATCAGCTACCCGAAGAGCATGGGTGTAAGCTGGCACCGGAAGGGCGGCATTTTCGATCGCCCGACACTGCTGGCAGGTGGCACCCATGGAGTCGGAGACGGCGGAGCGGAAGCAGTTGTTCCACTGGCCACACTATGGGACCAGCTGGGCCAGAAGATGAATCAGATGGGCGACAACATCACCAATGGAATTATTACGGCGCTGGCCATTCAGGGCGGTAATTCCGGCCAGCCTATTATAATTCAAAATTACCTTTACCCGTCTGGGCCAAAGCTGGGCGAGACCATTGTGGACCTATATGACACATATAAACACCGGTTAGGTTAGGGGGCGAAAAATGGAAGTATACAACACAATCAAGATTGCAGGACTGGACATTTTCCGCCCGAAAGATATGGTTGTTGAAAAAACGGCCATCATCCAAGCGGAATACACCACCTGCACCGGGAAAGTTTGCGGCGATATCGTCGGGACGAAGTACTCCGACGATATGGAGCTTTCGTGGGATTACTTAACAGACGAAATGGTGCGGAAACTATCCGGAATGGTCGGAAAAGAGACCACCATGGAATTTACCGATGCAACCGGCACCCGGCAGACTGCTGAAATTCTGATTTCAGGATTCAAGGGAACGCCCACGAGGGTGACACGTCCGGACGGCACGGCCGTCTTCACCGACCTGGCCTGCAGCGTGCGCATGATTGGAGCAGCACAATGAGCAGAATTGACGACGAAAATAAAAAACAGTTCCGGCAGCCGATGAAGATTCTGGCAGGCATCAACGGAAGGGACACCAGGGTGACCATGACGGCCACGCCGTCCGGCGCCGGGCTGGCGGTGTATGACACCATCACAACGGAATACCCGCACCGGATGGTGGCAGACTTTTCCGGCGGCGGGGTCCCGCTGAATGGAAGCCGGAAGACCGTGCCCAAATCCGGGGAACCGGTGAGCGATGCCACCGGAAAAACCGGATTGCAGACACATGTGGGCGCGGGGCAGAGTGTAACAATTAATTGGGCGCTGAACAAGCAAATCGAAATTGCATCCATTACACTGGTTTTTGATCCGGAATCTTCCGGAACGATAACGGCCAGCACGATGGGCTACTCTATGCCGATCGCGCCCCGCGTGGTTATTCCTGCCGGGGCAAAGTCCGGTACGGTGACAATAACAAATGATTCCGATTCAAAACGGGCGATTCTGTACGATATGGCGCCCGGCATCAGTTTGGATTTTACCGAGGCGGATATTGTGAAGGCGTCCCTGGCGCTAAGGGCGGACCTATCGGTGGACACGCAAGCGATCCCAACATCAGAGATTGAACTGCAAGTTTACTGGACGCAAGACATCAGCTCGTCTATATCCAATATCAGCGATAACGCTAGTATCTACTATCAGTCCGGATATCCGGGGGACATGTCCGAAACCCGCCATTTCTACTTGTCGGAGCCGGCGACGATGGCGGACGGTCTAATCACGATCAAGGGAGAAGATGCCGCCCGGCACTTGGCCGAAAAAAAGATTTCCGCCCAAGTTATCAATACCAGAACCGGGAACGGATACCAGAAGGCGTGGAGCCTGCTGGAGAACACTATCCGGGGCGGAATTGGCGGCGCTGCATTATCCAGCGACGGCGCCCCGACTGGAAGGAATACCGGAACAGAATCCAGCATCCTAATTCCGGATACAGATGCCCGGACACTGGCGGCGGATTTGATCCACGTGGGAACGGTGCCGGGCGAATACTGGCCGGCGTTCGTGGATGCGGGAATCCCGCGCCTAACATGGCGGCAGCCGGTGGCGAAATGGGACATTTACGAAGAGGACTGCGGGGAGGTAACACGGAGCGTGGACCGGAACCTTGCGGCCATTAAATCCGGAAGTAGCGAATACCTGCTGGGGTGCGCTGCCGTAAGGTCCAACACGTGGACCAAATTGGATGAAAGAAAAACGGCAGTGGCCGGGAAGCGTTACAATATTAACCCGTCCGGTGGGCCGTACTGGGCTTATACGGTGAGCAATGCGAAAAACCTAATTTGGGCGCCGGAGCGCCTAAGCTATCAGGCAAAGAAAAAAGCCGGGAAGAAATACGCGTATTACTACCGGAAGAAGAAAAAAGGGAAGCTATATAAATGCAGTTATAAAACCTACAAAAAGAAAAAATCTAACATGCGGAAGAAAAAAACAGTGTACGTCAATCCATGCATAGCAAAAGGGAAGAAGCTGAGCGTGTCGGGAGGTTCCGCAACCATCACGGCACCAACAGGCCGCCCGGGCTACACACTGGAGCTTCAGCCGTTGGAAGTAAAAGGCAATATCAAGGCGGGCGCTGCTGTTATCTATCCGCGGCACGGCCGGCGGTTTGAAATTTCGAACATTACCGGTCAATTTACGTGGAAGGGAGACCCACGCATGCAGCCCCGGGACGTGGTGCGGTTTCACCACACCGAGAAAAACAAACATCTAAACGACGCCGGGGCAGATTATGAGATTGTGCAAATTTCCGACATCGAATTAACGCACGAGGCCGGAGGCACGCAGGCGAAAATTGCGTACCGGAAAGGGGTATAAATGGACATCCGAACAGACTGGCAAGAATCCGACCTGCTGACGGTGGACGACATCAACCGGATCGCCGGCAATCTGGCCACACTATCCGGAAGCACTGCCGGCGCCCTGGGGAAAACATGGACGGCGGATAGTTACCTAACGGCAGAGGATTGGGACACCATCACCGGAACGGCAGACAGGTTGGCGGCCATGTGGGGCGTGGCCATCATCGGCGTATCTACGGTGGACGGTTCAATTATCGCCGAACAAGTTAGATATGTTGAACAGGTTTGCGAGGAAGTGAACAAAAAGCAAATTATCATGATGAATAATAAAAAATACCAGAGACACGCCGGAACGGGCTACACCGGATCCGGCTACCATCTGAGATAGGAGGCAAGCAATGGGTTTTGTTGACAGATCAAGCCAGTTCCCGAACCGGGTGACACTGGCACCGGTGGACGGGCAGGCGAACACGTACGACATGACGCCGGCAGAGGGTGAAGTGTACCAGGAAGGCACGCCGCTGGATGCGGAAAACCTAACCACAGAGGTACAGAACGCGGTGGCGGATGCGCTGAACGGCGTCACGGTTGACGCCGCCGGGAATCTAATCGCGCCGAACATTCAGGCGGGGAAAGGTTCCTGCCCGATTAAAAAAGCAGATACAAACTATTCCGTAACGGTCCAGTTTCCGGTGCCGTTTACCATTGCACCGTACGTGGTTGTAACGCCAACAGCAGATGCGCCAAACACCACGCAATGGTGCATTTCGTCCGTAACACAAACGGGATTCACATACCGGGCACGACGGACCGGCGCGTGGCCGTCGGCATTCCACTGGATTGCGATCGGCAGATAGAAGGAGGCTTCAATGGTAACAAAATTAGAGCGTGAAAATAACACAATATTCTATTTACATAATGCGTGGGCGAACAGCCCAGACGGGACGGCAGGCTTCACGCTGGAGGAAACCGAGGACGCTACCTACATTGGCAACTGCATCAGCATGAGCAGCGCGGAAGTTTTAAACCCGAGCAGCTATAACTGGATCGCCGTGGAATTCGAAGCGGTGGAGGAATCGGACACTGCGGAATTGACGGAGCTGGGGGAAGATGTTCCGGAAGACCCGGAAGACGAAGACGACGACTACAGCTACGAGGATTACATGGACGGCGCAGTCCAATCCGCGGCAGACACCGCAACGACGGCACAGGAATCGGCAGACATTGCCCAGCAGAAGGCGGAAGAGGCTACGGCATCCGCTGCACTGGCGCAGCAGAAGGCAGAAGAAGCGACCGCATCCGCAGCGGAAGCAAAAACAGCGGCAGACACCGCAAGAGAAAAGGCGGAAGCGGCTACAACAGACGCCGCAACGGCAAAGCAGAAAGCAGAATCAGCAACAGCAGCGGCCGGGGCGGCACATGCCGCAGCGGAATCCGCAACATCTGATGCCCGTACTGCCGGAATCGCAGCAGCAACAGCGCAAGCAGCAGCAGAAGCAGCACAGGGGGACATTGACGACCAAAAAAAATATTTTTACCATGACAAACTGGGCGCCCACGTGCTGGACGCGGCAGGCGGCGCATATCGCACCGACATAAAATCGGACGGAGTGCAGATCGTACAGACGGCAACAGAAACGCCGATAGCTTCATATGGGGAAACTTCCACCATTGGAGCAACCGCCGGGAACCATGTTACCATCGCAAAAGACAAAATGGCGGTAAACGCCGGACCAGAAAGCTTATTCAGCGTTGACAGCTTCAAAAGCGGCACGGAAATAATCAGCACTTGGATTAATACAGATAAGCTTACGCCGACCGAAGATATCTACCCGGAAATATCAGACAGCATCGCTTTTTCGGTAGAAGATATAAATAGAACGATAGACCTAGACGGAAGTTATAGCTATTCGTATAATTACAGCTTCTATAATAAGGGCGCTAAGCGAGTATGGTTTGAGCTTGAAGGCGGAGAAACCATAACGATTAATAAGGCTGTTAGTGGTAATAGCCTCCATTACGAAGAATTTAGTAATAGTGGTAATGAGTACTTTAATGGCTTTACACTTGATACAAGTGAAAAAATTACGAGAACTGATATCATAGCACTACGAGCCGCATACGATATAGAGTTTAACCCGGCTATTGTAGACATTGGACAGTATCGAACAAAAGATGTTATCAATTATCAGGGGATGAATTTGTATGACTTCAAGGCGCTAAAAATAGGGTCCGGAATTGCATCCGAAAACAATAGGAGAGATGCGTTCACAGTCGACTTTCTTGGAAACGGCTATTTCGGAAACACGCTGAATGTTGAACAAAATATCCGTGCTATGTATGTAGGCGCAATGCAAATTAATGCTAATAAGATATCCGCAGAAAACATTTCAGCAGATAATATTACGATGAATATTCTGAGAGGCACAGGGCACTCTAAGGGTACTAAAGGAATAGTTACGGAAGTAAAATGGTCACTGTACGGCAAAGTGGCAACGGTAGAAGCAACGTTTAAGGCGACTAGCGATATTGCCGCCGGCACGGATATGTGTACAGGAACATTCACCGGCATTCCAACACCAATCAACAGCGCAAGAGGCGCTGGAGCCTATGGTAAAAACCCTATGATTTTCGGTTTCGGAAACACGGGGGTGTATTTTGCACGGAATTGTGGTACCGAAAGCATCGGTAGCGGTAAAACGGCAAAAGGCGTGCTTGTGTATTTGACCGACGGAACCATGCTGTAACCGTCAACAAAAGCCTAGAAGTCTTTGGAATATACTTGACATATTACTTAATATTGTGTATAATATAGACAGTTGGTAAGGAAACAAATCAACGAGTAATGGGCAAGCATAGAAAGGAGGTTATCATGGACGAGATGGACAAAAAAGAAATCAAGGAAGTTATTGAATGGTGCGATGAAAAAGGGCACAGCGAACACGAAATTCTGGAATTAATCTGAAGAATCGTCGGAGCAAATCAAAGAGAAGAAGAATAAAAAAAGAAGCCCAGCTTGAAAAACTGAACTTCTAACATCTAGGGTGTCAGGCTTGCCACTGGCACCCCCAAAACCTATAATTATTATAACAGGAACGGGAAAAATGACAAGCGAAAAAAAGTTTGACCAAATAAAATACCAAAACGAATACAACCGAAAAAATTATGACCATATCAATATCATGGTTGCCAAAGGGAAGAAAGATATCGTCAAAGCGAAAGCCAAGGAAAAAGGCGAAAGCATGAGTGAATACATATGGAAAGCCGTAGAAAAAAGGCTGTTAGAAGATGAATAAGTTAATTGACCGCCGAAAGGCGGTTTTTTATTGTGGGGCTATGAGCCCCGTCGAGGGCTCGAAGAGTCCGAGACAAATAAACCACCCGCTATGCGGGTGCGCATCAAAGGTTAAACCAATAGACTCCCATTTTGCTACAATGAGAGTGTTCAAGCCTCAGAGTAGAAAGGAGAGTCTATGGCTAACAAAAGTTATAGCCTTGCACATACGAAATGGATGTGCAAATACCATATAGTCTTTACGCCGAAGTACAGACGAAAGATTATATACAACAAGTACAGAGAGGACTTGATCGAGATAATGAGAACTCTCTGTAAATATAAAGGCGTTGAAATAATCGAAGGGCATATGATGCCTGATCATGTTCATATGCTTGTAGCAATTCCGCCTAGAATCAGTGTATCAAGTTTCATGGGGTATCTCAAGGGAAAGAGCGCCCTTATGATGTTTGAGAGACATGCGAATTTAAAGTACAAATTTGGGAATCGGCACTTCTGGGCAGAAGGATATTATGTAAGTACTGTAGGCCTCAATGAAGAAACAATAAGGAAATATATAAGAGACCAGGAAAAGCATGATATGGCCGTGGATAAGCTGAGTGTGAAAGAATACGAAGATCCATTTGTTAAGTAAGCCCCTTTAGGGGCGGCCAAAGTGGCAATGACACTGAGGCTTGAACAAAGTGAAAACCCGCGTCTTGAGGCGCGGGTCAGTAAAGGGGGCTTATAGCCCCAGTTCGAACCACCCGTTTTACGGGTGGCACCGATTTGAAAAAATGAAAGGAGGTGATTAAGTGAATACGCAAATTATTATCACCCCGGCGGGGGTGCTATGGGTGGCCGGTGCCATCGTGTCCATTTCCGCTGCTGCCGGCGTGTTAATCCGGATTTATAAACGTTTTCGGAAACCCGAGGAAACCCAGGACCACCGCATTGCGGAACTGGAACGAAAGTCCGTGAACGATTACAACAGGCTGAACGACTTGGAATCCGGAATGAAGCGGCTGGAAGAAGGGAACAAGATTACACAACGGGCACTTTTGGCGTTGCTGGCCCACGGCATCGATGGCAACGACGTCGAGGCCATGAAAAAAGCTAAAACAGATTTGACAAACCATCTCATAGAACAATAAGACAGAACACACCGCAGAATGGCACAGAATGCCCGCTGACGGTGCTTTTTATTTAAGGAGGTATAAAACTATGGACATTAACTTTATTTCTGATTTTTTCGTGCCGTGTATTGTGGCACTTTCCCTTTGCGTTGGTTACGTGATGCGGAATTTCTTGCCAACGGATAACAAGTGGATCCCGCTGGCGCTGCTGATTATCGGCGCCATTTCCGGTGTGGTCGTTTCCGGATTTAACTATTCCGGAATTGTTTCCGGTGCCGTTTCCGGTTTGGCCGCCGTTGGGCTGAATCAGGCATTTAAGCAGGCACTTGGGCTGAACGTGCGCCCGGACATCGAGCTGACGGACGAAGAGGTGCAGGAACACGAGCTGAACGAAGAGGAAGACGACGAAGAAGAATACAGCGACGACGACCAGCAGGCCGAAGAGTAGGAGGCGAAAAAATGAAAACTATTGCAGTACAGTGTGGCCACGGCGTGAGCTTGGACGGTTCGTGGGACAGTGGATGCGCCTACAAGTCCGGCGGGAAGCAGTACACCGAGGCGGCGTTAATGTTGCCGATTACAAAGGCAGCCGTGAAGTATCTGAGGGCGTCCGGCGTCAAGGTAATCACCGACGCCGATCACGGCAACAATAAAAACATGATCGAAGACGTACGATGGGCCAACAGAGTGGGCGCCGCCCTTTATGTTTCCGTCCATTGCGACTATTCCGGAGCACCGAAGGGCGTCATGCCGCTTTATGTTTCCGGAAGCGGGAAGAAGCTGGCCAAAGCATTAAACAGCGCCGTAAAAAAAGGCGTTGGAATGAGGTCGAGAGGGGTGCAGCGTCGCACGGACTTGTGGGAACTGAACGGAACGGACATGCCGGCGTGCATTTTGGAAACCGGCAGCATCAAGGCTGATTTGGCCACATTGAGGGACCACCCGGACAAGTACGGCAAGGCAATCGCCAAAGGTATCTGCCAATATATGGGCGTCAAGTTTTCCGACGGAACCAAAAAGCCGGCAGCATCCGGCGCGGAAATCTACCGCGTGCGAAAGGCGTGGAACAAGCCGGAAACGCAAAGGGGAGCGTTTAAGGATTTGGCCAACGCGAAAAAATGCGCCGATAAAAACGGGTATTCCGTTTTTAACAAGAAGGGAAAGGCGGTTTACAATGGCAAAAAGTAGAAAAATTGATAGATATTACAAGACAATCAAGGCGGATCCGGTGCGGGTAAAGCCGTCTTACAAATCCAAAAAAATTAAAACGCTGGAGCCTGGGAAAGTAATCCACGCGACCAAGATTAATGGGCATTACGTTTATGTGCCGGCGCTGAAAGGCTGGACCATCTGGAAGGACAGCAAGGGGCAGAAATATGTCCGGCTGCTGAAAGTTGCACCCAGCACCAAGGCGGATAAGTTAATCAGCAGCCTTAATGCAATCGCCGGAAAGCTGAAAAAAACGCCGATGAAGTGGGCGAACAGCCCCGGAACCAGCACACTGGCACAAAGCCTGAAAAAACACCGCATCAATTGCGCGTGCTATGTGTCTTACGGTCTCCAAGATATCGGGATTCTGGGCAAAGGAAAAACAATCTGGCTGGATAAAAAAATCCACGGGAAAGGCGCCGCGCAAATCAAGAAGAAAGCAAAAGTGGCATACCCGCGAAAAGTCCCGGCAAAGGCCGGATTAAAAAAAGGTGACGTTTGCGGATTTGCGAAATCGCCGCACACTATGGTCTACGCAGGAAAAGACAAGGCGGGGCACCTGCTGTGGTATAGCGCCGGAGGTTCCGACGTCAAACCGAAAAACTACGGTCCGAAAAGAAAAAAGCACTATGAAAATAAAAAGGTAATGGTGCGGATCCGCGTGAAGTAAATTGACGGAGCGCGGAAAAAATGGCACAATTGAGCCGGGACGATTTGTCCCGGCTTTTTTAAATTTACAAAATTTCAAAAGCGTCAACGCACACAATGAAAGAACAATTGTTTTCTATTTCTGCATTTTCCAAGTGTCCGAAAATTTCCAAAATCTGAAAAAATTCCGGCACATTTCCGCCGGGAAAACGGCAGAAGAAAAAACCGGAAGGGCACTGCAGCACGAAAAAACCTTTTTGGCCGGAGATAACGAAGCCACAAACATGTACAAAATTAATCATAGTATCCACCTTTCTCAATTTCCAAAGTTTAATAAAAATAGAAAAGAAGAGTGTGCCAATAGTATAATATCGAAAAGCAAAATGAAGAAGAAAAGCAGAAAAAGAACTGATAAAAATTACCGTATAAGATACAAATAAGATAAAAAAATTACAAAAAACCGTTAATTCAAAGCACTTCATAAAAAGAATCATATAAGGATAACTTTTAAAATCAATTTCTTTCTGCTTCTGGGAGCGCTCCATCGGCACGTCGTAGCCTTCTAACCACATATCAGACACATCCAGCGCAAGCGCCAATTTATAAAGTGCTGTTGATTTTGGGGCGTATGTGCCTTTTAGGTATCTCGATATAGCAGCGGTATTAATCCCAGTAATCCGGCCCAATTCAGCTTGCGTTATTCCAGCTTGGCAAAGTGCAATTCTTAGTCGTTGTGATAATGTATCAATTTTCCCACGTTCAAAAATTATAGAATCAGATTTTTCCATTTTGTCCCATCCATTGTGTTTATACAGTAACATACTATTTTTTTCGTTGTGTTTATACAGTAATAATACCATTGATACATGCACGAATAAAGAAAATTTAAATAAAATTCATTATTCTATTGACAGCACGCAGCAAATATATTACTATTACGTTATTGCAAGAAAGGTATTGAAAAAATGAAATTCAGAAAATTACAAGGGAAAATAAAAGAAACGTTTGGAACGCAGAAAGATTTCGCCGCTGCAATGGGGCTTAGCCAGCCTACAATTACAGGAAAGTTAACGGGGAAAATCGACTGGAAACGGAGCGAAATGCGCAAGGCGTGCGAACTGCTGGGAATCCCGGTCGAGAAAATCAATGAATATTTTTTTTAATTCGATTATTACGAGAACGCAATTATAGGAGGGATGGAAATGAGCACACACGAACACACACCGGACGAGCTGGAGCACGCTTTGTGGGTGATTCGGTCCGAATGCCGGGCGCATCCGGAAAGCTGCACAGAATGCCCGCTATCATTCAACGACGGCGGCCCCATTCGACGGTGCGGCATCACCGACCGATTCTTCACGCCGGCAGAATGGGACGTTTCGCCGGTGCAGCGTTGGCAGGCGTTCGCGGATGAGACAAGGAGGGCGGACCCATGACAATCAAAGAAGCAGCTGGAATTATTGGCGTTAGCCCGTTAACGATCCGGATCGGACTGCAGCGCGGTTTGTTCCCGTTCGGGGTGGCATTCAAGACCAAGGAAAATAATAAACGCTATTGTTACGTACTTTATCCGGAGAAGGTCCGGGAATATCTGGGAGAACGATCATGAACAAAGTAAAAATTCTGGAGCCTTTCGAATACATCCGGAACGAGACTCCGGAGGAACTCGAAGCAGAAGAGAAAAACGAAAGATGGGCCGATCGAATTGACGGCGCCGGCATGTATATCGGCGGCGGGCTTGGAACCCTGCTGATGGTTGCAACAATCCTTTGGGGAATCGTTACAACACTATAACACGTTAAAAACGGGGAAGGCGACATTTAGGCCATTGCATAAACTCTTTAAAAAATACAATATTCACATACTTCATAAAGCTCAAAAAAACAGAATCAGTGTATTCCTGCTTTCCCCGTTTTTATATATGAGGAGGATAAAATGGAGAGTCAAAAGGCCGCAAAATATAAACTAAGTACAGTTGTGACGCTGAAAAATGGCAGAACGTCCAAAGTTTCAAGGCCGTTCGAAAACCGCGAAAACGCAATGCAATGGGCTAGCGACTTACAGGACACCTACCAGGATTTGATGCAGCGGAATATTATCCGCGGGTTTAACGTCACGGTGAAAAAATTGGAGGAATAAAAAACATGATAAAGATAGAAACAAACAGGCAAAGACGGCAAAATCTGCACCAAAATTTCCGGAGCCTCAGACGATGTAATTCCGGAATTCTTTTCTTTCTTGCATAACATCGTAATGATGTATATGCACAATTGCAAGGATGGACAACACGAAGAGTTTGCGGCAGCCTTGAAGTTTGAAATTGATAAAACTTACATGGAAGCCATTAAAGAAGCAATTAAAACAGTGAAAAGAAGGGGAGGACTAAAAAATGATAAAAGCAGAGACAAAAGATAACGGCAAAGTGCGCACCCTAATCAGAGGGGAATCATATTCTGTTTTACAAGAATTTTTTTTCGATTGTTGACCAAGTCACAAAACTTTGTATGCACTCGTGCGAGACGGGAGATCGCGAAGAGCTTGCAGAAACTCTGAAAGAGGAAATTGATAAAACTTTTGCAAAAGCCATATGGGGGGACTAAAAAATGATTAAAACAACGAGAACACCGAAATTCATCCGAAAGAATGAAGCAGTAAAAGTGCAAATGGACGGATCAACAAAAGAACTGATTGAAGAGTACGCTGCTATAACGCAATGCATTGCAAGAGTATTCGTTAATTCATGCGTTCCCGGAAAGCTGGAAGAGCTGAAAAAAGAACTATACGCCGAGATGATTAGATTCATGGGCGAAGCCTTTGCGGAGGCTGAAAAAGCTAAAGACAAGGAGGGAGAAGCATGGCGAAATTTGTAGAGCTGGAAAACGGGAACTTGCTCAGCACGTCCTGCATCACGCTAATGTACCCACGCGTCGGAATCAAATACGATTCCGAAAAAATAAAAGTTCATGCAGCCATCCGAGTGGAATGGTTGGATGAAGTTGTAGAACTGATTTCAGCCACCGGGGTGGCGCCTTGGCCGGATTCGGACAACGAGGTGGAAGCCTATGAGCTAATGTGCATCGAAAGAAAACGGCTAGAAAAAGCTATTCGTGATTTATTCCCCGGCATTGTTCGAGGGCTTTTCTTGGACTTGAATATTTATTATCCATCACTAGGAGTCCGAGAGCAGCTTCAACAGGCGGCAAAAGACACTGCGGAGAGAATCGCGGAAGAGATACGAAAAATGGAGGCAAAAGATGAATAAAGTTATATTTTCCGGGCGGCTAACAGCCGCGCCGGAATTGCGCTACCTGAATAATCAGGACCAAACCGCCGTGGCAACCTATACGCTGGCGGTACAGAGGGACTACAAGGGCCAGAGCGGCGACTATGAGACGGATTTTTTCCGGTGCAAGGCATTCGGCCGGCAGGCAGAATTTGCACAGAAGTATTTACATAAGGGCATGAAAATCATTGTTGACGGGCAGATGCGCACCAGCACATACAAGGACAAGGACGGGCGGAAGGCCTACGCAACGGATTGCATTGTATCCCGCCACGAATTCTGCGAATCCAAGACGGGCGGAGCCTCTGCCGGATCCGGAAACAGCTACCAGCAGGGACAGCAGCAGAGACAACCAAGACAGCCGCAGGGCGAGCCGGACTTTCCGGAGGCTTTCACGTCCTGCATGGACGACGTGCCGTTTTAGGCAGGGGGGAGCCAATGGGAAATTTCAACTTTGAAGATTGGAAAGAACACAACAACAAAATTTTGGAGAAATGGCACCACCGTGTCGTTTTCGTGCCCAGCACGTACAAAATGCCATATGAGCATATGGACGTTTGTGCCCGCCTTGACGACTGGCTCATGCGCAAATCCAAAGACGCCGAAACGGTGAAAGTTACACTTTCGGCAGATGAGGTTGACGCAGTGCGGGTGGCACTTTTGATTTATAGCTCTGCCCTGATGGACATCCACCAAGACGAAATAAAAGAAGAAATGGCCACTATTATCCGGGAACTGGCGGGAAAAAATTAAATTCCCGCCCGGCTGCTGCCGGTAGGTTTTACTATTAACACTAATTTTATTATATATAGGTGCATGACATGAACAAGAAACATATTAGTGATGAAAATTATATATTAATTCAGGGATGGATGCGGACCGAAATGGGATTATCCGGTGCGGCCCTGCTGGTGTACGCCACCATTTACGGCTTTTCCCAGACCGGCAACTGCTACTATTCCGGATCCATCGACTACCTGGCAGAATGGGCAGGCGTAAAGCGCCGGCAGGTAATCAGCATTTTGAAAGACCTGACCGAATCCGGCTACCTTGAAAAAAATGAAGTTGGATATAATCGTTTCCGGTATCGGACGGACCGGGAAATGGTCAAAAATGCCCGCCGGGAATGGTGCAAAAATGACACCATCGATGGTGCAAAAATGACACCATATGGTGCAAAAATGACACCATATGGTGCAAAAATGACACCCAATAAATATATATATAATACTACTACTAATAATAATATAAACACACACACCGCGGGCGCGCGCGAGGAATCTGCCGAGGCTGTGGAAAACTTCACCACGTCGGGGGGCGTCCCTCTGCCTGAGGAAAAGAACGGCAGGGCAGAGGCTGCCACAATTTTGTGCGGCCCGAATAAAAACGTTAAATTAACACCGGCGCAACTGCAAGAGCTGGAAAACAGAATCCCGAACCAGATTACACGCTACATTCACCGGCTGAGCCGCTACAAGGTTGGCCGGGAAAACGCGGCCATGATGGACGACTATCAGTGGCTGCTGGGCTGGATTTCGGAGGACAACGCCGACTGGAAGGAACGAGAGCTGGAAGCAATCCGGCAGGCAGAGGAAGAAGAGGACCGGCGGGAACTGGAAGAAATGCAGCGCCGGATTTTGGAAAAGAAGCGGAAAGGACGGGCGGACCTATGCGGATAGATATCAACGATATACGGGAACTGATTAATCAGCGGTTACAGTTTGCAACAGAGGACTACGAGGACGACCGGAAGCGGAACCGGAACGGGATGAAGTGCTTCCATCAGGGGCAGGTGGACGCGTTCCAGGAAGTGCTGGAAATGCTGGAAGAGTTGGAAGAAATGGAGGGAGAAGAGTGAGCAAAGATTGGAACTATGCGCATATGTGGGACACGATGCGCCGGGCACTGGAAGAATCTGCCCTGGAAGGGCTAGAAGTCACGCCGCGGGATGTCCTGAATGGCATGTATACGCTTGAAACGCGGGAAGAACGGCACCGGAAAGAGCGGGAAGAACGGAAAGAGCGCGAAAAACTGGAATCATTCCCAATATGGCAACTTGAAACAATACGTGAAGACGGAAAAGAGCGATGGAGAATCTATCGGGCAATTAATCCAGACCTACCAAACTGGAAAGGGAATCGGCTATATATGCCGGGAACGTGGGACGATGCCGGGATGGCCAGCAACATAGCAGCGGAAAAAACAGCGATGGAAGCAGCCAGCAAAATCAGGGAAATGCAAACGATGTTCGACGTGAAAATAGTACCATACAAGACCCAGGAAGAGAGGGGCGAACAGAATGGCTAAATTTATAAAATTGATTTCCGGGGAATGGCTGAATATCAACACCGTGGAGTTAATGCACACGGAAATGAGCACATGGCGGAGAGGGAACAAACCGGGCCTGAATTGCAAGATTTTGGCTTTTACCAGCAATCAATCACTATATAGAATATTCGACGTTACCAAAACGGGGACTATTCCGGAAGGCAAGGAATGGGAATACAGCGAAGTTTTAGAAAATCTTGCACATTACAAGCTGGAAGAGCTTGCGGAGTGGCTTGCGGTACTGGCGGCGCTGCCGTCGCAACCAACAGTGTGCGTGCCGGAGGATATGCGGGACGAACTGATTCGGGCCATGGATGCCGTTGTTAACAACACCAAGGCAGAGGAGGCGGAAGAATGCGAGTAGTTTTCCACGTTCCGGGCCGTCCGGTGCCAAAGGCACGCCCAAGGGTGACAAAAAAGGGCTATGCCTACACGCCCCGGAAGACAATGGCCTTCGAGCAATCCGTTGTTCTGGCATACCGGAGGAGCAAGGCCGGCGGGAAACAGTTTCCGGAAGGGGTGCCGCTGCTGATGGAACTAACGTTCACGTTCGCCCCGCCGAAAAGTTGGAGCAAGGCACGGCGGGAAGATGTGATTCGCCGGGGAATGTGCCCGACCTGCCGGCCGGACCTGGACAACCTGATGAAGGGCGTGGCGGATGCCCTGAACGGCGTGGCATATAAAGACGACGGCCAGATTGCCGGGGCCGTAATCCGCAAGCAGTACGGGCGAAAAGATAACACCAGAGTTATAATCGAGACGATGGAGCAGCCGGAAGGATAAGGCAGAGGGAGAAGGCATGACGGACGAAGCATACGCAGCACACAAGCGGTTGATGCAGCTGGCAGAGGCGAGAACGCAGATTTCTATTCTGTGCAACCGCATCGAAGAACTGAAAACGATTGCAACAGCAGCGGGCACTAGCGGAACGGGCGAGCGTGTGCAGACTAGCGCAGAACCTGACCGCATGGACCGCACAATCATCAAATTGATGGAGGAAGAAGACAAACTGGAAGAGCGTGTCCGGGACTGGATGCAGCTGAACCGGGAAATCCTGGCAGAACTGGAAAAGCTGGAACCAACGCACCGGGACGTGCTGGTGGCCTACTACATGCGCCGCGATCGTGATGATGTTACCGGCGACCGTCTAGGGTACGCGAAAGACTACGTTCGACAAATCCGCCGGAAGGCACTGGAAGAATATGCAAGACGCAACAATCTACCAGAAAAGTAAATAAATTTACTTACTTACTCAACCCTAATATTGAATATGCTGGACTAAAACGGTATAATATTGAAGGACAGATTATAATTCTTTCCAAAGATTTTTTTTAGACGATCGAAAGAGCTGCCGTGGTCTCATCACCGCCATGGCGGCTCTTTCATTGCAATTAGATTTATTTTCTGAAAAGATATAACGAAATATTCGAGGATCTGTGCTATAATATTAGCGTGAACATTGAAACATCCCCCAGATGATTAATAGTGTTTTAGATGAAATACGGCAGGCCGAAAGGCTGAGCCGTATTTTGTTTTATATAAATTTTGGAGAACGAAATGGCAATTAATAAAACATATGATGAATTAGTGGAATCGGCAAAACCAAAATTAACGACGGATGATTGTTATACGCCTGAAAATATTTATAGTGTGGTTCGCGACTACGTTGCGGAACGGTACGGGCTGGATCCGGAAACATTCGTCCGACCATTCTACCCGGGCGGAGATTATCAGGCAGAGGACTACACCGGGAAGGTTGTTGTGGACAATCCACCTTTTTCGATTTTGCGAAAGATTATGAATTTCTACAACGAAAACGGGATTAAGTGGTTTCTGTTCACACCGGGCATGTCCACGGTGATTGGAACAAACTACCGGGAGAAGATGCACATCTGCCTGGGCGCTGCCGTTACCTACGAGAACGGCGCAACGGTCCGGACATCTTTCGCCACGAATTTGGAACCTGCCGGAATTCGGACGGATCCCGCGCTGCTGAATGCAATCAATTCGGCCAACGAAGAGAACAGGCAGAAGGCGAAAAAGATTAAGAACATGACGGCGTGGAACTATCCGCCGCAACTTTTGACGGCGGCAAAGATGAACTATCTGGCAAACTATGGGATCGATATCAGCTTTAATCTTGACGACCTGCACCGGATTAATAAACTGGATAACCAGCCGGCAAATAAAGGCGTATATGGTGGCGGGTACTTGCTGAATCCACCGGCAGCGGATAGGCTGGCAGAGGCAGAGGCAGAGGCAGAG
>OKRS01000583.1_pt1 | contig 27636 bp, 22 predicted proteins | sample 1601191 | NCBI WGS metagenome assembly OKRS01 (sample SAMEA3541509, study PRJEB24748) | human gut metagenome | biome: human gut; feature: human-associated habitat; material: faeces | place: China | collected 2012
TCCTTATTATAATAGGTATTGAATACCCATGCCGTGTCAACAGTGGCAGGAGTGCCCTTAACACGACCTCCGAAATCGGCATCGCGAAAGAGGGTCTTCCTGAACGTCAGCACATCCGCCCCATCATAAAGGCTCTGTGCGGAGGAGAGGGTCTGGTCGGCTGAATCAATAATCTCCACGTCGTAACGTATTCTTCCTGCCGACTCAAACATCGTGTCAGGAAGGGTTTCGAACATATTTCCGCTGCTTCGTGTTTCTCCAATGGAATCTGTCGGAGAAACATTCTTGTCCTTACTTTGACCACCACACCCGCCAACCACGAGCATCAAAGCAAAAAGAACTACCACGGTCCAATATCTATCGGATTTAAAGTCGTTAAAATGCATTTATACTGCTTTATAATAATGCCATAAACAATACAGTCCTCATTACCACTGCAAATGTAATGATTTTAATATTAAGTACAAATTAGCGAACGACTTTTTTCCCCTTATGCCCCGCTTTTTCCTACAACGCGACATTATCACGCTGATTCTCCGCTACTCGAAATAGAATGTCAGCGCAATAATCTTGCTACGCCCTTCCTTTACGGAATTGGCATACATGTAACGGTCTGCCATACTCGGGTCCTTGAACCTGTCGGCATGCTTCGTGTCTACATTATTCGTCAGACCATAGCAGAACTTCAGTTCCGGACGGAGCTTGAAGAAAGGCAGATAGAAGTCGCAGCCCAAGCCGACCTCAAGGAAGAAGTCATAGCGCTTGAGCTTTATATAGTCGGTGTTGTTTCCTGAAAGGTTTAGCATCGGGTTAAGACCTGCCATGAGATAAGGGCGATGGTTGTTGAAACGCGGTGCGCTGAATATCAGATCCAATGCCGAGGAGACATAAATAGTCTTCAGCTCCTGGGTCTGCGTCACTGGCTCTCCGGCTCCCGTGCGGTCGGTAAGGTTCATGAACTTTATGTTTCTCGTACCGAAATACATTGCCGGAGCTACACGGAAAGCGAAATGCGTGCTGAGGCGCGTCTCTCCTATCACTCCCACGGTGAAGCCTGGGTCCCACTGGTCCTGGTCGGTAGTGATAACCTTCGTCACCACGCCATTGTCGGTGGTAATAGTCTGCGGTCCCATTCCCACGAACTCAAGATCCTGCAGATGGGTTCCCACCATCACACCGAAGTGGAACGGACGGAGGTCTGTATAAGGACGGTTCTGCACACGGGTGTCCTGAGCATGCACTGCCACAGCAAGCATCACTATATATATAATATGTATAAGTCGTTTTATCATATTTTCGGAAATCGTTTATTGTAATAACGGCATTTCCGCCCCGATATTGTATCGGCAGGAAATATTACCTGCGACAATACCAAATTATTATGACCAAAATACAGCTCCTTATACCTAATAATATGAGCAAGCACGATACGCAAAAGGGCAAGGAACACGGGAAATAGTTAAAATATGAAAATTAGAGTACTAATTATTAGGTATTTAAAATAAAAACACTACCTTTGCAAAGTACAAAAAATTGAGTACGGAAAACATTATTAACGATTAAATATTTAAACATTATGGCTTACGTAATTGGTGACGATTGTATCGCATGCGGTACATGTATTGACGAGTGTCCTTCAGGTGCAATTTCAGAAGGCGAAAAGTATTCTATCGATGCAGATGCTTGTACAGAGTGCGGTACTTGCGCTTCTGTTTGTCCTTCTGAGGCTATCAGCCTTGCAGAATAATCTGCGGACATGAAGGGAGATTAATATCTCATATATTATTAAGTTTTAGATTATAGGAGGCAGTTATTCATTGAACTGCCTCTTTCTGTTTTAGAGGGGGTATCTGGCAATTGATATAAAAACGGGCGTCTTTAGGATTTGGTATATACCCACTCAGAAATCCTCGCCATTATGCGACGGCTTTACTCCTGCTTCTACCAGTCTCTTCTTAAACAACTCAGAAACGACTGTATTAAGTATCTTGTCCGACGTGCCTGTCGGGTCAGAGAAAGGATGCACCTTGTCGGGACAGAAAATCTGGAAGTATGGTATCTCGCCACGTTCATTAGGCAACCATTTGGTATAGTCGGTTTTGTAGATTCCATTTATGGAGTCGAGATAGTTTTCGGAATGCGGCTTATATCCGTCTGGAATATCTACATACTTCCACACATCAAGGATTGGCAGTTTATTATGCCTACACAAATCCTCCGTCACATGCTGAACATACTTGCCACGTACGGCATGGCCTAAAGTGCATGTGTTCTGAAAATAACCGCCAACAACAATCTGCACTTCTGGGTTGACCTTTCTTATCTCTGCCACCAGATAGTTGAAAGCGCCAATATAATTGCTTCTGTCCATAGACAGCCATTGTTCATCTGTGTCATCAACCGAATTCTTCGCACCGTACAACTTATACAAGCTGATGTCATCATTATATCCATGGTCTATCACTATAACGTCAGCCCATTGGGCGTATGGCAAAACAGCAGTTTCGTAAGAGCTATCGATAAAACGCTTCATCCTGCCTGTCGACAGCAGATCTTCTTTCACAAACTTGCCGTATTTCTTCTCTTTCTCCCTGATAGTTTCAGTCAATGACAGTCCAGCATACTCGATTCCTTTTTCACCTATATCATATACACACAGGAACGAAGCACCTATCGACTTGTTTATACAATTTGCACCAATACTCCGGCACGAATAATCAGGATAGGAGCAACCTTCCGGAATAGAGGTTCCTATCCATAAGACATTCAAGTCACTTGGTAAAGCCAACGGTTCGTCTTGCTCTGATTTTGAGCAACTACATAAAAGGAGCAAGACGACAAACGTCAATAGAGCGATTGAATTATCTCCACAGTTAATCATACCTCCCATGGTCCGTCTGAGCACGTTCGTCCTGAGCATACTACCGGATACTTGGTTGTCATTGCAACTCCGTCTAAGTTCGTCTAAGAATGTATCAGAATACTGAATACATCCCATAATGTTTGATAGCATATTCATTTTTCAGTCAATTTAGTTATTATTATTTATAGTCTTGCCAACGGTGCTTTCATCCGTTCCAACGCATCGAATGATACTGTCTTTATTCCATTCAAGCTCGTCATAATTTAATCTCGCATCTGTCTGTCGCAAATATACCACTTTTATTCGAGAATTAAAACAAATAGGAATAAATCTAACAAAAATCATACCCATCTCCCGACTTACCTAAAAATCCTTACGCCCGGAAGACTATCAAGAAGCGGACAAACCAGTCCTCCCCGCTTTAGATAAAATCCTCACGCTCGGAAGAACAAACAAGCTTCTTCTTCTCTCGCTTAATCGGATTTTTAGGGGGAGATAGAGGGGGTCGCTAATATCCTTCCCCACGGATAAATCATTTCTTCCCCCACGGATGATTATTTTGTCTCCCACAGATCGCACAGATGAACACAGATTTTTCCTCCGGACCATTAGATTATTCATCCGCGGAATTTAAACGGATACCACTTAGCACACGGATAGAAACATTCGTGACATTCGAGCGATTCGTGTTCAAAGAAAAAATCCGTGTCCAGCTGCAATCTGTGGGAGAATAATGTATTATCTTTCGGACCTCTCTTCAGTGTGAGATAGAAGAATCGGTAACTAATCCCAATACAAAAAAAAACAGTCCGCCCAGCACCACATCCTATGCAGCCACCGAGCGGACCACAGCTATCTTACTAATTAAGCCTTTTATTCATTCTATATCTCGGCATAACCTTATCCATTACACCATCACATCACTTCACAACCTTCTTGCCATTCACAATATATATACCATGAGGCAAGCTGCTGATACCGGCACCTGTAGCGATGCGTCTGCCGTCAAGGGTATAGATGCGTGTGGCAGAACCGTTGCCTGTCGTCTCTGTACGGACGCCTTCTATTCCTGTACTCTGACCACCGTCAAGCTCAGAAGTCTCGATGATATTAGGGAACTTGCCCCAGTTATAATCATTCGCAAAGGCCTCCTTGGCACCTACAGGGACATAGAGAGTCCATTGGGACTGGTCGATCTTGTAAGGGAACAACCTGAAACCGTCCCTGCCATCTATGTGTACAGGAGGAGTCATACGGTTGTAGTAGAACTTCTTCGTATTGCTTTTGTAGTCTGATGTAAGCAACAGGTTGAAGCACTTCGTTCCCACCTTCTCCAGGGTAGAAGGAAGATGGATGTCACCTTCGACCATCGTCTCCTGGAATGCCTGGAAGTCCATATCCGTCACTCCTTCCGGAATGACAACGTCACCGTAGATACGGGCTTCGCGGAAACATTCACGACCTATCGACTTTACTGACGAGGGGATGTTGAAGCCATAAAGGGTGGTGGCACCCAAAGCCTTAGCTCCCAAACGCGTTATGCCGTTAGGAAGACGCAGATAGTTGAGGTCGCTGACGTTGAGCGAAGGTACCGTGCTGAAGGCGACAAAGGCATTGTCGGGCAGCTCGTTGTTCTCAAGATAGCAGGCGCTGAGGTCTATACCGCTCAGCTTGCCATAGCATACGGCATCACAGAGGGTTTCCATGTCTGCTTCTGTGAGCCAGCCGCCTACGGAAACGGAATCAACGCTCATCTGAGCGTCACCCATCAAGGTCTTCAACGGGGTGTCCTTTACATAATAGCCGCGGATGCTGTAGAGACCATCGCGCTCCTTTATTTCCTTGAAGCTGGAATAGGTGGCATCGGAAGAATAGGCGACACCGGCACCGGTGGGCACTACGAGAACGGCGTCTGAGGGGATGTCGAGGAAGGCGTTGCTGCAATCGGTGTAGGGCGGTGTGTATGAGGACAGAACCACTTCGCGAAGAGGACAGCCAAGGAATGCCTCGGTCTCTATCTCCCTCACCTTGGGAAGGGTGATGCTACGCAGGTCGGCAAGGCAGAAGGCACGGTACCCTATGCGGTATACAGTGTTGGGAAGGGTGATATACTGGAGCTTGGAGCTGCCGTTCATGCTGCCGCCTACGGCTGAAGGGGCATTGACATAGCTGTTGCCGAAGGTCATGGCAGGTATCTCGCGGATAAAGGTCCCGCTGAGGTCTATACCTGTCAGCTTGCCGTTTATACTGCAGTCACGAAGGAACTCGAAGTTGCTGATGTCGAAATAACCAGACACGCAGATGGAGTCTATATTGTATTTCTCCGTTTCTGCAATGAGCTTGGACAGCGTGTTGCGCTCATCACGATACTGTATGTTGAACTTCACCACGAACTTTGCACTTGATACTAAAGGCATAAGCAGTGCAAACAATGCCAACAATAAATTCTTCTTCATAGTTTTGTCTCCTATCGTTTTAGTTGTTAACCAAAATGCTGTGCAAATATAGAAATTATAATCTTTCACTCCTAATAAATAGGAAATTATTTCATATATTTCATACTTTCTGTCTCCACACCATTCTCAACAAGGGTAATCTGGTATACACCAGAAGTGACATTAGCAACCGGCATTGTGCAATCCATTGTACCGGGAACGAGCTTGCATTCTGACACTACCGAAGAACCTGTAGTTGAAAGGACTCGCATGGATGTGTTCTTCCGGACAGGTGTATTGAATGACACATCTATTGAACGTCCGTCATCCTTCACCTCCTTTATCATCGGCATACGCTCTACTGTCATTGTTGCCGTATTTATGGCATCGTCAGCAACAGAAGACACTTCAAGGGAGTAATCCACATTTGCTGAATTTGCAGGAATCGTTATAGAGTTTCCTGTTCCTATTATCTTTCCTTCACTGTCATGCCACTCATACGTCACATCTTCATCTATGTTTGTTGCAACAAGCGTATATGTGCCGTCCGCATTTAGTGTCTTTTCTATCATAGGAGTTATGGCTGGGCGTGGCTTCAGGTTTATGATAAAGGATTCACCGCCAAGGCACTTGCCTGTTTCCGAATCATATACGGCTACATCTATCTGCTTTTGTGTCTCTTTTGTTATAGCCTGCGAGACAATAGGATTGAACTTGAATGTTATTTCCTCACGCTGCTTCGCCGACATCGACAGATTGGAAACTACCGACATGTCGCTGTTCATATCCATGTAGCCATCCTTGTTTACATCTGCCTTGACATTCATGCCGGAAGCTCCGCTTTCTTTCCATGTCTTCATGAGTTCCGGACCTACACACATCTTTGTGCGCAGCTTCGTTTCAGAAGCAACTGTGTCTCCATCGGATTTCAGAACCAATACGAAGTCTTTTTCATTTCTGAATCCGTTGAAAAGGGTTACCTTTCCTATTTCCTCGGTCTCTGTCGGATACAGATATGTGCGGTTACATTGCGCAAAACGGTCCGTATCCCATACGGAGAGTACATATTCATCGTCCGACTTGTCGAAATCGGACGGATCCGTATCCTTGTATACATTGGCCAACAGACAGATGCATTTGCCTTTTGTTACCATCTTGGCAATGTCTCTTTTTGAGAACAGGTATTGATGTTCTATTATAAGAGAATCGCCTGGATTTATCTGCTCCTCTATCCATTCGTCACAGATTGGACCGGCAAGAATATTCTTGCTTTTTACATAGTCTCCCTCCCATATTTCCTTGGTTATTACGAGAGATGACTCCGCCCACCAGGTCGCAAGAGACCAGCTTTTGCTTTGGCATGGCTTCACGCCGCGGTTCTTGACTTTTGTATATACATATATGTCTCTTTTGTTTTCAGAAATCTTGGGATTCTCATGCTTCTGGTTTTCAAAGCCGTCTGCCTGGTTCCTGAGCCAGACATCGGAACTGTTCCAACGGTTCAGCCATTTGAATTTAGAAAATTTTAATGGATTGTAGGATATTATGACTGCTTCATACGGCTTTTCAACGCTACCGTCCGTGATGTACAAGTATACCGTCGGTGGTATGGTATCCAAAGCCAAATCCTCTGCCGTTGAGTTCTTCAGGTATGAAAGACAAGGGGTCTCTTCGGCGTATGGGAACTTGCCGTCCGTATACATGTCATGCTCATTGGCATACTCGAACGCCTTTATCATAGTTACAGGCTTCAAGGCTCCGGTCGGAAGGGTATCTGTCTGCGCCGTCACCTGGTTGCCTTCGGCATCAAAGCCGTTCAGAGCTGAGGTCCAGTGATAGACGAATTCGTCAAAAGGCAGTTCCTCACAGCCGTAAGACAACTCGTCTTCCGAACAGGCAGTGGCTACTATACGGTTGTTGCCCTTCAGGGCTTTTACAAAGCCGCCGGAATGACATTGTCCCATCAGAATATTGATATACCCGGCATCACCTGTGCTCAGCCACTCGTTCAGTTCGCCGGGATAAAGCTTCTCCTCATTCCACAGACAGATATACGACTGCTTAACTTGAGGGTCGTAACCGCCGTGGTCGATGACATAAAGCAGGAGGTGGTCTTTGTCTGTCAGCTTTGTGCACAGACTTTTGAGAACAGTCTTGACATTCTCTTTTGTGGCTGCGTATTCTATGTCAGCAATGCCGTCATAATCAAGGTCAAGAGGGGACGATACATATTCACCGTTGTTGTTTTTCATATCTTCGGAGGGGTCTGTACCATCGGACATTATAACCTTTATATTGTTCTTGGGTACGTCGTAGCGGTTTCTCAAGGTCTGATAGATAAAGGAACAGTCGTTCCAATAACGCTCCTCATTGGATTCCATATTGAGACCTCCGCTCAGGATTACCGCATAGGTGTTGCCGGAAAAACTGTTCTTTTCACCGGCATTGGCATTGAGCTTGGCTACTTTTGCCTTAAGAGTGGAGTTGGAACCATAACGGTCTTGAACGCGAATGGGAAGCATCTTTATTGTACCCTTTGGATGGGTGGCTTCTTCTACGATATGATAAGGGACGGCTTCTGAAGTACTTCTGGTTGTCCTTACATATACATACGCACAGGGATGTTCCCAGCCTGCTCCAGGTTTCTTGTCGACAAAAACGGCATGGAATAGGCTGTTGTCCTTTTTCACCGAAGTCTCACTTATAAAATAATCATATTGGCTTTTATTGTCCGAACAAGCTTTGACGGCAACATCAAGAGCCTCCTGAGGTGTTACACCAACCAGACGTTCGAAAACCTGGCTGACTGCTGCTACAGAATACAGCAACGCAGCAATGAATAAAAAAAGTGTTTTTCTCATAAATATAGTACTTTATTGGTTTGTTATCCCAGTAAAATTCATGTTCTTGGAATAAAGGATACTGGCGTATGCTACTTGTATTCCTTTATAGAGGGTCTGTTTGTCTGACACATCCACGTTCGAGTTCAGTATCTGATACATCACGCTACGGGTGTATCCGTCAATGTCTGAAACGTTTGCATATACTGCGGTATGGATATATTCGGCACAGTAATCTATGTATTCTGCATCTTCCGGATTCTGCTCCTTTAGCTTGCTGCAGTATTCTGCAAAGGAAAGTGTTTCGTCTGTGTTTCTTATTACGTCAAGCTCATTGGAGATGGAAAGCATCTGTGCTGCGGTAAGACCTCCGTCACGGTTGAAGCCTGACGACATGGTGAGCATCCTTGCATTGGCATCGGAAACAAGTTCTAAAGAAGGTCTGCTGTAACTGCTGCGGTCGGAGCTGTACATGGCATATTCCAGTTCGTTGTGGTAATAGCCGATGCTGTCGGCATACTGGCAGGTGGAATTGCTGTTATGGATGTACGGCTTTAGGTAGTTGTCTCTTATATATCCCCAGATGAGTTTCTTCACGGTTATCTTGCCGAACTTTATCAATGAGGATGTGGCTGCACCCACAATGACACCGGCTGCTCCACCTCCGACACCACGAAGTCCACCCTTAACATCGGAGATGGCTATTTTTACCATATCTCCCTTGCTGTAGGTTATCTTGGGAATCCTCGAAACGGCTTCCTGCGGCTCCACAATGGTTGATGCGCTGAACTGGGAGTTGTACTCTTTCAACTGCATGGTTAGGTCACTGACGCTTTGCGATGATTTTATCTCGCTCTGCGATTGGCCCTGATTCTCTACATCCTCCTGTGAGCAGGAGGATAAAGTGAGAAAGGCGAGAATTCCCACATAAAAATAATGTTTTTTCATAATAACTGTATTTATTTGTTTATAATGTGATTCCATCGGGAAAATCCCGATGAAACCGTTAATTTTTAAGGTCTATTCGTTAAATGTTCCACTCAGATGTCTCCTATCATAATATAGGTCGATGGTTGTCTTCTCGCTGTCGCCATCTGTATTAGGAACATAGAGCGTTGTCTCAGCCGGACCGACGGTCTGGGTAGACTGGTGCATTACGTTACCATACTGGTCACGAATGACAACGGTCATATCGATTATGGTACTGTCGGACTTGATGGTTACATCGTCATCATCGTAAGTCACAATAGGAACAGAGTATTTATTAACATTTTCATATCCTACCCTATGATTTTCAAGAGATACTTCACCACTAACAGGAGCAGAATACGAGTTTAAGCACCCTAAACTAAAAAATAAAAATAAAAAGTTTTTCATATTCTCAATATCTTTTATTTAAAAATTTTTGCAAATATATGAAAAACCGTGTTTATTATACCAAAAAGCAGTTGACAACGTGTTGACAAATGAAGACGAGCATGTGTCAACAGTTGACACATGCCTATAAGTTCCTGATTACCAGGTCAAAATCAGAAGGCTCTCCTTTTTTGTTGAATGCACGCTTAAACATACGAGAACGGGCTTTACTTATAGAAGATGTATCGCGACATAACAGTTCTCCTATGTTTCTGACCGATATACCAAGCCTTAACAACTGACAAATATGACGCTCATGGTCACTTATTTTACATAGGCTGTTCAGACTATTATTAAAGTCCGCCATATATTCTTCAAAAGCTTTGTCGAGGTCAGACAACTCACCAGCAGTAAGAGAAACAACAGGCTCACCACCTTCTATATCCAATATTTTACTACATATAGGTGTGGCTAACAATTCTTTACTGTTCACTTTTTTCTTCTGCTCCTTGTTCTTATACATCAAAAATTTAAGTTCGTATTTACTCTTCTTCTGCCTTATACATAATATAATAAAGAACAATAAACACAAGCACAATATTGACACTACAACAGATGAATATAGAATAATATCCTTTTCCTTTTGTTCCATCAAAAGCGTATCCACCTTGCTCTTCATCTTCTGATAGTTGTATATTCCGTCGATTCTTGCCATTACTTCAGAGTTGGTGTTCACCTTGACGGAATCGCTATACTTCAGATAATCACTTATAGCCACTTTCAACAGTTGCAGATTTTTCTTTTGAAGATAATATTCCATCATATACTCACAAGAGTATTGACGCGCATAGATATCATCATATTTATAAAGCTTCTTGAAATAGAAATATGCAGAATCCTGTATTCCCGCCTTTTTATATGCCGTGGCAATTATGGAGCACTTGCTTTTATTCTCAACATATGAAGGGTTTCTCAGCATCTCATTTATATACAAAAAGGCTGAATCAGGAAGGTTTGCCATATTATAATAACGTGCTGTCTGCGATAACATGTTTACCGTTATCCTATCATTACCATATATTCTGGAAAGAGCTAAGGCTCTTTTTATCTTCGGCAACGCCTTTTCGTAGTTGTCATTCAAAGAATAAGCGTCGGCTATGTCACAAAGAGAATTTATTATACCGATGGTATCTTTCTGTTCCATTGATCCCTTCAGATGCAGCTCGCGCATTTTCTTTGCCTTATCGTACATATATTGGTTTGCAAACAAATACCCCATTTGGCTGTATATAAACAAACGGTATTTTTTTCTCCTGCTTTCTCAGAACAAGACAATGCCTGCTGGAATCCCCTCAACGCCTTTACAGCATCGCCATTATCACTATAGTATCTGCCAACATAGTAATAAGCAGCCGTCTGATAAGGGGAAGACTCTTTCTCCAAGTATTCTGCCACATCAAGGATTATACTGTCATTCTTTATCGGCAAGTCCGCCTTGTCGCTTGCCCGTATCATAAGCAACGAACAGACATATTTGTCTTCTTTTGATATGCTGCTTAAAGAATCTGCTTTTTCTTTTAAATAAGCCAATGCGCTGTCTGGCTTTATGCCGCATAAAGAATCTGCTATTTGAAACTCACGAGGATAACTATGACTGTTTCCACATGAATTACTGATACTGAATATTATTGCAACGACAACAAATAATACTGCTCTTCGTATTTTGCTATAAAGGGAACTGACTGACATACTCTTGATTTTCTCCATTATTATAAAAGGACCATTATCTGAAATACTCTTTCAACTGTGCGGCAAGCGTGGCGAGCTGCTCTATATTACCGTTGCCATAGCGCTGCCATACCTGCTGACAAGGCTTCAGCAATGGAGTTATCATAAACTCGTTTCTGTTGAGATAGGGGTCGAGAAGCTGGAACACATCCATAACATCCACTACGACAGACGTCTTTATGCCTAACAGCATGGCAAGGTCATGCACCTCGGGAGTGTCGTCTTTCATAGTGGCAGGAATAAGACGGAAATAAAGGTCGAGGATAAGGATGAGCATGACAGGCATCAGTCCATCGCACTTAGCTATTGGACGGAAGTCTGCCTCAAAGGTGTCTGCCGTCTCCACACCATCATAGAAATCGGAACTGTTGGAGAAACCGACCATGCTCCTTACAATATTAGCAGCCCTGGAAAGACGCTTCGGCTTGTCGGCATAACGCTCCCACAGACGCTTTAGCGTCGGTGTGGCAGCATTGCGCAATTCGAACATCTTTTCATACATAAACTGAGGCGCAAGATGAAGCTCCATACACAGCTCCACCATCCGTCTGCTGTACATGGGTTTTATCCCTACAGGCTTCTGCTGATACAGCTGCATCAGCAACACCCAATAATCATCTTGCCATAAAGAATTGCTTGCCATAGAAAAGAAGTAATGTTGTTGTTTCTGCAAACTTACATATTTTTTATTAAAAAAGCAAACATTGCAACGTTTCATCTATACTTTGCTATAAAAGTATCATTATTTTTTGTATCTTTGCCACAAAACTATTTTTCGTATGAAAACAAACTATCAACTAAGATACGCCTCTAATCCTGTTGACGCAAAAAACTACGACACGAAGAGGTTACGCGATGACTTCCTTATAGAAAGACTTTTTGCCGATGAAGAGGTGAATATGGTTTATTCCATGTACGACCGCATGATTGTTGGCGGTGCCATGCCTAAAGCTGAAGAACTGAAGCTCGAAGCTATACCACCACTGAAGGCTGACTATTTCACAACACGACGCGAAATAGGAGTATTCAACGTTGGCGGAAGCGGATATATCATGGTTGGAAAAGAAAAGTTCAAGCTGAACTTCAAAGAAGCTCTCTATATAGGCAGAGGTGACAGGGAGGTGGTGTTCGGAAGCGATAATGCCGAAGAACCTGCCAAGTTCTACTTCAACAGCACTACAGCCCACAAGGAATATCCTTGCAGAGTGGTTACAAAGAAAGATGCCATGGTGGCACACATGGGCTCATTAGAGACAAGCAATGAGAGAAACATCAACAAGATGATTGTCTCACAGATATTGCCAACGTGCCAGCTGCAGATGGGTATGACGGAACTTATGCCGGGAAGCGTATGGAACACCATGCCGGCACATGTACACAGCAGACGAATGGAGGCTTATTTCTATTTTGAAGTGCCTGCCGGACAGGCTGTTTGCCACCTGATGGGAGAACCAGAGGAGACAAGACATATATGGATGAAGAACAACCAGGCTGTGCTCTCGCCGGAATGGAGCATACACTCTGCTGCCGGCACTCACAACTATACCTTTATATGGGGTATGGGAGGTGAGAACCAGGACTACGGCGACCAGGACTTCTACGACATCAACGAACTGAAATAATGATTATAACCAATTTAAATAAAATAAAGTATGGATACATTTTCTAAAAATTTCTCCCTTGAAGGCAAGGTAGCCCTCGTCACGGGAGCAGCCTACGGCATAGGCTTTGCCATTGCAGAGGCTTACGCCAAGGCTGGAGCAAAGATTGCTTTCAATTGTCGTTCACAGCACCATATGGATCAGGCTCTCGCCGACTATAAGGCTAAGGGTATTGAGGCTAAGGGCTATATCTGCGACGTTACTAAGGAGGAAGAGGTTCTGAAGATGGTTGCTGACATAGAGAAAGAGCTCGGCACTATCGACATCCTCGTAAACAACGCAGGTATCATCAAGCGTATTCCTATGACAGAAATGTCGGTAGAGGACTTCCGTCAGGTTGTAGACATCGACCTCAACGCTCCGTTTATCGTATCAAAGGCTGTAATTCCTGGTATGATAAAGAAGGGACACGGCAAGATTATAAATATCTGCTCTATGATGAGCGAACTGGGTAGAGAGACCGTTTCTGCATACGCTGCCGCTAAGGGTGGCTTGAAGATGCTTACACGTAATATCTGCTCTGAGTTCGGCGAGCACAACATCCAGTGTAACGGTATCGGTCCTGGCTATATAGCTACTCCTCAGACTGCTCCTCTTCGTGAGCGTCAGGCTGACGGAAGCCGTCATCCGTTCGACAGCTTTATCATCAGCAAGACTCCTGCTGCACGTTGGGGTACTCCAGAGGATCTTATGGGTCCTGCTGTATTCCTTGCTTCTGACGCCAGCGATTTCGTTAACGGTCATGTGCTGTATGTTGACGGTGGTATCTTGGCTTACATCGGCAAGCAGCCTTGATTATCATAGAACTTCCATAAAATACCTTTTATATTATGCGGTACATGAATCCATGTACCGCATTTTTATTACACCTTATTAAAATAAATCCCCAACCATAGTATAACCTATAGCTGGGGATTATTATTTTAAACTATTATCCTCGCTTTAAGCTCCAAACTACTTAATGACCGATTGGGGTTAAACGAGAACGACAGTTCCGTTTTTTTTATTCCTGTGGCAACATCATAACCTTAACGTAGTTCTTGCCTACGATGTTGTCCTTTACATACTTAGCAACAGATGCTGGAGTAAGAGCCTCTACAAGCTTCTTGTAGTCTGTGTCCTTATCAACACCAAACTCATCGAAGTCTGTTACAACACCCATCCAATAGCTGTTAGTCTTCAGTCTGTCTTCATACTGCTTGATCAGCAAGTCCTTTGTCTTGTTCAGCATGTCTGCATCAACAGTAGTGGCAAGCTTCTCAAGCTCTTCGCACATGATCTTGACAGCAATGTCTTTCTTCTCAGGCTTAACAGGGCAGTAGCCATATATAGCGTTGAATGGCTTGTCGCCACCGAGCTGTGCAAATCCGGCAGCCTGTGCTGAGTAAGCAGCACTCTGCTCCTCACGGATCGTCTTCAGATAAACCATGTCGAGAACCTGTCCTGCTGCGTCAGCCTTGATAGAATTGTCGAGAGACCATGGTGTGGTATTGTTATACCAGAACATGTAGATATTAGACTTTGGAGTCTCCTGCTTGCGATAGAATGTGTTGTCAACACTTCCCTTTGCATATACAGAGTATGGCTTCCAGTTTTCTGTTACATACTTCTTGCCCTTCTTGATAGAAGGCAGAGAAGCTATGTACTGCTCGATATACTGACGAACGAGAGTCTCGTCGAAGTTACCAACGATAGTGAATGTGAAGTCAGCAGCATTTGCTGTACGCTCCTTTGCAATCTGCAGGATGCGGTCGTAGTTAACCTTATCGATGTCGCTCTCCTCAAGAGACATATAATATGGGCTGTGAGCATGGAGAGTATACTGCAAAGAGTCGCTGAGTGCGCTTTCTGGAGAAAGGGCCTTGTTCTTGAGAGCAAGCTTGTACATGTTGAGAACAGAAGCTATAGACTGCTCGTCCTTCTTGATATCAGTGAAGTAGAGATAGTTGAGCTGGAACATTGTCTCCATATCCTTTGGAGTACAGCTTCCTGATGTATACTCATGCAACTTAGTGAGGTGGAGGTCCACATTGGCATTCTTACCGGCAAGAACCTTCTGCAACTCTGTTGCTGTGAAGTTTCCAAGACCGCTGCTACCAATGATAGCATCGAACATATCAAGGTTTACACGGTCGTTGAGACCATAGAGAGATGAACCTCCCTTTGAAGAACCATGCATAATAACTTCACCTTCCTTAAGGTTTGTCTTCTTCAACAACACACGTGCGCCGTTGCTAAGAGTAAGCTCCTTGTAACCGAACTTCTTGCCTTCCTTCTCAGAAACGATCTTACCAGGCTTAGGCATGTTTGCGATAAGCGGCTCCTGCTTTACATTGTCCACGTATGCCTCAACCTTCTCTGCACGTGCCTCATCGTAAGCCTTCTTGAGACTTGCCTCTGTAGGATAAACAAGACCTTCCTTCTCTGTATTGGTATTGAAGATAACCACGTTAGAGTCGTTGATGCTGATAAGCTGTGACATATTAGAGTTTATAATCTCTACAGGCAACATAGGAACAAGCTGCTGCATAAGCTGATATTTCTGCTCGATAGACATCAATGGCTCGTTCTCGAGATAGTTACTTGCACATGCACGACCAAATACATCATTGTTGATTTTGTCGCGGTTAGTGTACTGCTTCTCAAGGCTGCTCAGATAGTCTGCCTTTGCACGCTCATACTCTGTAGCTGTGAAACCATACTCTACGGCACGCTTAGCCTCGCGTGTGAGTGCCTTCAATGTCTCCTCTGTCTTACCTTCCTTAGGCATAGCATAGAATGTGAAGGCATCCTTTGTCTTTGCAAAGATATAGTTGCCTGCATAACCAGCTGCCATAGCGAATGGTGCATCCGGCTTAAGAGCCTCTTCCTGGAAGCGAGCGCATATCATAGAGCTTGCCATATCCTTTACATAGTCCTCAAGAATGTATGACAAGTAAGCTTTCTCTTCCTCTGGAGTGCTCTCAGACTTGAACATCATCTGTATGCTGTTTGTCTGCTCCTCCTTGTCCTTGTCTACTATGATGATAGGCTGTGGATTGTCTGGCACTGGCTCAAGCTCTACCTTTGCAGGGTTCTCTGGATTCTTTATGTCTGAGAACATTTCCTTGATTTTTGCTACAGTACGGTCTACATCAATATCACCGATAACGATGATAGCCTGGTTTGTAGGATGGTACCACTTCTCATAATAATCGCGAAGTGCCTTTGGCTTGAAGTTGTCGATGACAGACATCAGACCGATAGGATAACGCTTTCCATACTTACTTCCCGGATATAGCTTCTCAAGGTTACGCTCAAACATACGGCTGCTTGCCGATGTGCGCAGACGCCACTCCTCATGGATAACACCACGCTCCTGGTCTATTTCCTTAGGATCGAGAGTAAGGTCGTGGCTCCAGTCTTTCAAGATAAGCAGACAAGAGTCGAGAGCTGCAACGCCACGTGTTGTAGGCACATTGTTAATGTTGTATACAGTCTGGTCGATAGATGTGTAGGCATTGAGGTCACCACCGAACTGCACACCGAGTGAACGTGTGTATTCTATCACACCATTGCCAGGGAAATTCTTTGTTCCATTGAAACACATGTGCTCAAGGAAGTGGGCAAGACCACGCTGGTTCTCCTCCTCCTGGAGTGAACCTACTCGCTGGGCAATGTAAAAGTTTACACGCTTTTCCGGATAACCGTTGTGACGAACATAGTAAGTCAAACCGTTTTCCAACTTTCCCATCTTGACCGCTGGATCAGTAGGAATTGGCTGCATCATAGGATTTCCTTCCTGTGCGTTTACTGAAACTACACCAGAGAAAACCAAAGCTGCAAACACTAAAAGTTTTCTTATCTTCATATTTTTAATAATTAAATAAATATTTATTTCGATATTAGAATGTGTCTTACTCTTTTATACTTAAGGCTTTTTTATTTTTCACCTTACAAAAGTAGACATTTTACAAATACAATACGAGTAAACCCAGGTTTTTACTACATCAAAAATTGAATTAATAACATATTTTAATATTTAGAGCCCTCTATCAAAGAAGATAAAGGGCTCTTTATTAGTTATTTTCATCTGAGCAGACGCTTGCTGAAATATCTTACAGGATACCATACTGCTATGAATCCTACCAATATTACCGTGAAGAATATTACTGCCACATCCTCCGGATGAACACTTACCGGATAGGCATCAACAACGAAAGTGCCACTCGACTGTCCGAGAGCTACAAGACCAAACTGCTGCTGCAACCAGCATAACAACAGTCCTACGAGTATTCCTACTACGGCACCGAATACAGATATCAGCCTTCCTTCAAACAAGAAAATCTTTGTTATCTGTCGGTCGGTGGCACCCAGATTGCGCAAGGTCACCACATCATCCTTCTTATCTATTATGAGCATTGATATGGAACCAATGATGTTGAAACTCGCCACGATGAGGATGAAAGTGAGGAAGATGTATGCTATAAACTTCTCCACCTGCATTATGCGAAACGTGTCCTGCTGCTGCTCATAGCGGTCGAGCACCTTGAATCTGTTGCCAGCTATGCTCTGCATCTCGGCTTTCACCTTGTCGAGGTCACTGCCATTCTTCAAGCGGATTTGCAAAGACGACAGCATGCCCTGCTGCTCAAAGAGGGTGCGGGCAAAGGATATAGGAGCTATGACGTGGTCCTCGTCGTATTTTCCCTGCTTTACCATAAACACCGAACCAGGAGAAATAAGAGAGTCAACAACAAAGCCGTCGGTAGGATTCGCCATATTGAGCTGACCTATCTTCCTTGGAGCATAAATCATAAGACTGCCGTCCCAGTTGGCATTCATGCCGAGTGTTTCGGCAAGTCGAATACCTACAGTGCCGAAGTTGAGATTTGCGGCATGAAGAGAGAAGTTCTCGTTGCCATACAAAATCTCGTCAATACGTGACATACGCTCGAAGTTGTCATCCACTCCCATAAGGGTTATCATGGTCTGCCTACCCTTATATATGGCAAGGGCCTGATCCTTTACACACTCAGAAGTTACTTCCACTTCTGGCAAAGTCTTTATCTTTGCCAACGCAGGGTCATCGGCTGGAGCCGTCTTTCCAACAACTGGCACTACCTCAAGCTGCGGGTCAAACGAAGTAAAGAAGGTAGCCACCAGATCATGAAAGCCATTGAATACGCTGAGCGTAACGACAAGAGCCATCGTAGCCACAGCCACTCCTACTCCACTTATACCGCTTATTATATTAATAGCGTGGGTGCTCTTCTTTGAAAAGAGGTATCTCCGCGCTATGTAAAAAGGAAAATTCATAACCCTTTATTTCTTCAGAAGCTCATCAATATGCTCTATATAGTCGAGAGAGTCATCTATAAAGAAGCGCAGTTCGGGTATTATACGAAGTTGGTTGCGCACTCTCTGTCCAAGGTCGTAGCGCACCGTCTTCTCGTTCTTGCGTACATTCTCTATTATCTCCTCGCCTCTTTCAGAAGGGAATATACTGAGATATGCGGTGCAGATACTTAAATCCGGACTTACCTTCACCCTTGTTACTGACACCATCACACCGTGCATGGCACGCGTCTGACTCTGGAAAATGAGACTTAGTTCTTTCTGAAGCAATCTTGCTATACGGTTTTGTCTTGTTTCTTGCATATTGTCCTTTAAATTACTTTTTATACTAATGTTCGTACAAAATTAATAATAATAGAAGAAACACACAAATTAATAAAGAAAAAGCATGATATAAAGTTGTTGAAAACGTGTGGAAAACCATGTTGATAAAGTGTTTCTTATCCACACACATAACCGGGGCAATACCGGACAAGTGGATATCCACACACTTATAAACAAGCTTTTCAAAACTTTTCCACCCTTTTTCATCAACAAAAGATATAAACTTATTATCTTTGCACCAAATGTGTATAATGTGGATAAACTATGTTTAATGCTGAAACTCAACAAATAGAGACATTAATAACTTGTTGAAAACACAATTATAAATGTTGATAAACAAATAGGCAAGAAAAACATATAAAAGTTATAAACATATCCACGGCACATCATACTATACATACTTTATTTTAAAATTAAAAACAATAAAAGATTATAATAATATGAATGTGGATAAAAAGTGGATTGACAAAGGTTATATAGATGAACCTGTCAAAGAGAACATAAACCTGCAGGACGAAATAAGAAAACTCTGCAAGGAAAAGAATGCTGTAATATTGGCACATTATTATACTACGGGAGACATACAGGAAGTGGCAGACTTCATAGGCGACTCGCTGGCACTTGCACGCAAGGCGGCAGATACGGATGCCGACATTATAGTAATGTGTGGAGTGCATTTCATGGCGGAGACATGCAAAATCCTGTCTCCGGAAAAAGTTGTACTCTGTCCAGACCTTAATGCAGGATGCTCGCTTGCTGACTCTTGCAAAGCGGAGGACCTGAAGAAATACAAGGAGGAACACCCGGGATACAAGGTGGTAAGCTATGTGAACACTACGGCTGCCGTGAAGGCTCTTACGGATATTGTTGTAACAAGCGGCAACGCAAAGAAGATTGTAGACACCTTCCCGAAGGACGAGAAGCTTATCTTCGGCCCTGACTATAACCTCGGCTCGTATATAAACAGCGTGACGGGAAGAAACATGCTGCTGTGGAACGGTGGCTGTCATGTGCATGAACGCTTCTCTGTACCTGATATTGTAAGACTGAAAAAGGAACACCCTGGGGCTGAAGTGCTGGTTCATCCAGAGTGTAAAGGACCGGTTGTGCAGCTTGCAGACATGGTCGGCTCTACTGCAGTATTGCTGAAGCATGCAATAGAGAGCGACACAAAGGAATTCATCGTTGCTACAGAGGCTGGCATTCTGTATGAAATGACAAGAAAATGTCCGCAGAAGACATTCATCCCTGTACCGCCTGAAGTAAGTGAAGGAGGAGCAGGATGCTCATGCAACGAGTGTGACTATATGAAGATGAACACTCTGCGCAAGATATATAATGCTTTGAAATATGAATGGCCCACAGTAGAGGTGGCTGACGATATAGCCAAGGATGCCGTTAAGCCTATAGAGAAAATGCTCGAACTCTCATAATGCCGCTTATAACGTTCATAATTCCGTACTACAACCTTCCTCTCGCATTGGTGAAAGAGTGTGTGGACAGTATCATACAGCTGCCACTTGACAGGGAGGAAAGGGAGATAATTGTAGTGGACGACGGCTCTACGCTTTCGATAGAGAAGGATTTGGATGCCGCCTATGAAGGAATTGTGTATATAAGGCAAAAGAACGGAGGACCGGGAGCGGCAAGGAATGCTGGCATAGAGAAAGCCACAGGAGAGTACATTCAGTTTGTTGACGGAGATGATCGTCTTGTGGCTGATAACTATGCCTGTTGCATAGACAAACTGAGGGAGTTATCGCCGGACATGCTTATGTTTAACTGGACATACGGAAAAGCAAGGCATGGAGAATGCAGATGGGAAGAACCTGTGAGCGGAGCTGCATACATGAGGACAAAAAATCTGCGTGCTGTAGTATGGGCATACGTATTCAGAAGACAACTCGTTGAAAATATTCGCTTCACACCGAATATTTATCATGAAGATGAAGAATTCACCGCCCGTATCGTTTTAAAGGTCAAAACTCTCTTCTTTACGTCTTGTGAGGCTTATTTCTATCGCTTGCGGCAGCAGTCTATTACTACAACACGCAATGACAGCCTGCATATAAACAAGAGGCTCGACAACATGGAAATGGTAATAAACAATCTCTTTAAGGATGCTGAACGGCTGCAGGGAGAGGAGAAACAGGGAATGGAAAGGCGTGTGGCACAGCTTACCATGGACTATATCTTCAATGTGGCAAGACTCACACGGTCGGCTGCCGAGTTGGAGAAAAGAATAAGCAACCTTAGGAAATCACGACTTTATCCACTGCCAAATAAGAGTTATACACATATATATATATTATTCCGTACTGTCACGAACACACGTTTGGGAAGGCGTCTTCTCATTCTTGCTGTTTCTTTGTTGAACTATAAAAGATAAATAGCATTATGCATATATTGGAATTGCCATCTTTCTTTCCGCCGTATGGAGGACTGTTCTGTATAGACCAGAGTGTGGCTCTGCAAAGACAGGGCAACACAGTCCGTGTGGCGGCTAATGTGAATCTCAGTGCCCGTCTGTCGCCTGTTACATATCTCTTTGCTCACACCAAACCATATATGCTGGAGATGAGAGGTATTGAGGTTATGAGGAAAGAGCTTAGGGGTATTCCTTTCTCTTTGAAGAAATGTTCATGGCATTGGGTGAAAACCACACAAGAGCTTGTGGATAAGTATGTGGAAAAGTATGGAAAGCCTGATATAATACATGCCCACTGCTGTAAATGGGCAGGGTATGTGGCAATGAAATGTAGTGAGAAATACAATGTTCCGTATGTAATAACGGAGCATCTTCCATATATGATATTGGCTGAAGAATTTGGAAAGGAAGGGGCTGACGCATGGCAGCTTCCGTATTTGAAGGAGGCTTACAAAAAGGCTTCTATGGTAATACCTGTATCGGAGGAACTTGTTGACGACATTGCTTGCTTTATAGGCAAGGACTATAAATGGAAGTTTATATCAAACACCATAGATATTGACTTCTTTGCTTATAGAAAAAGGGATAGTTGGAAAGGCAGACCGTTTGTACTTTGCTGTGTTGCTGACTTCGTTGTACGTAAGGGTTATGACGTTATGCTCGCCACTATAAAGGATTTCATTTCCAAATACGGTATTGAAGTAAAGATTGTCATTGCCGGCAATAATACGGATTCAAAGGGAATGAAGGAACTTGTGGAAAAGTATGGGCTTACGGCGTGTACGGAACTGTGTGGAAAAGTAGACAAGTATGGCGTACGGGATGTTCTTTACAAGAGCGACTGTTTCTTCTTTGCCACCCGTAGTGAGGTGCAGCCGCTCGTTGTTCTTGAGGCAATGAGTACGGGAATGCCTGTTGTAACGACAGAAGCTGTGCCACGTAGTGAGCGTATCAATGGCGGATGTTTTGTTGGTGGTATTGACAAGGTGGAAGAACTAAGAGACCTCCTTTACCATGTAAATAATATAGAGGACTTTGACGGAGAGTCTGTTTCCAAGGCAATAGCAGATCTTGCATCGCCGGAGAAGGTGGGTAAGCAGCTCACAGGATTATTTAAAGAGTTGTGTGAAGAGTTTAAGGGTGCAGAATAGTTTTCTTGAGAGCAATGCACTGTTCCATATAAGGTTGTTGGACATTATAAGTCTGGCAACCTTTATCTTTTTGTTTTCCACTACATTCCACGTCTTCCTATATTTGTAGGCTTCGTCTCGGAGTGTTTTGTCTTTGCTTCTGAAAGCATGCATATAGAGGGCAAATACTTTTTCTGAGAAGAATTCTTTTGTTCTTGGTGTGTTTATATTGTATTTTCTTGCAAGATGATAAGAGAGGGACGTTGTCTGTCTGACGAACAAAAACTGTCTTCTTTCGTTAGGCTGGAAGGTTATAGAGTTATGTCCTATACTGTAGTTGAGCGTCACGTCGGGTATGTAGACTACAGTTCCTTTCATGGCAAGCATGAAGGTTAGTTGCAAATCCTCGCAGCCGTAATCCTTGTTGCGAAACAGTTCTGGGTTTTCAAAATAGCATTTTCTTATTGTTTCTGCACGATAGAGTGAGGTGCATGTGTGGATAACCGGTGCTTTTGTCTGTGTAACGATAGCTTCCAGAAGATTCTTTCCGCTTTTCTTGTATGCTGCGGAAGGTGTAAATGGTGTTCTTTTTGTCTTTTGTGTCTTCTCGTCATAATACTGCCAGTTGGTGTGGACGAGAGTTACGGAAGGGTCCTCTTCCATAATACATGCTTCCTTTTCAAGTTTTTCGTCGTCTATCCAGAAGTCGTCTCCTGCACAGTCTGCTATATATTTGCCTTTACATTCAAGCAGACAGTCGTAATAGTTGTTTTGTATTCCTTTGTTTTCTGCCTTGGGCATAAGGCGGATAATATGTGGATAACGTTGTGCATAATTCTCACAAACGCTTCGTGTGTTGTCTGTAGAGCAGTCTTCTCCTATTATTATTTCTATTGGCAGATGGCACTTTTGTGCGAGTATGGAGTTGAGGGTTCTGCCTATCGTATCCTCCTGGTTGTATGTTGTTACTATTACGGATATCTTGTCTTCCATTATTTTCTGTAGTCTTTGTTTACGAATACTCCAAGTTTATATATATTAATGAGTGGAATTACGGGACGGTTGCCTATAAGATTTCTTTTTATTGTTTCTCTGAATATGTTGAAGATGAAGTGGAAAGTGTATTTGAACTTCATCCTTTCCAGTTTCTCCGACATTCTTATAACTCCAGAATAGCCTTTCAGATCTTCTTTAAAAGTATACAGAGTGTCCATGCCTTCTTCCATCTTGCTTATGAACTCAGGGTTTGTTTCAAGGTCGTCAAGCAGGATTGGATTGTCTATATGGAGTATTGGAATATTCTGTTCCTTCAGTTGTTTGCCCCAGAACACATCTTCATATCCGTATTTTCTGAATCGTGTGTCGAAAGGGATATTGAGGATAATCTCTCTCTTTACGATAAAGTTTGATGTATTGAAGTTGTTGTAAGGTTTTGTCTGCCTTTCCTTTGCCGTATTGTGCTTCTCGTATTTCCTCTCCATGCAGTAGCGTATGTTGTTTGCATATTGTGAGTCATCATCAGGGATATGCAGTCCGCCACATGCTATACTGATGTCTGTCAATCCTATATAGTTTTGTATAAAGTTGTTGTTGTTTATGTTGCGGTCACTGTCGAGAAACAGACAATATTCATATTGTGCTTGTTGTGCAAGGAAATTTCTTATGACAGCCCTGCCTGAATTATGTTCCCTTATTATATATCTGCAGCATGGAATAGTATTTATTATGCTATTTCTGCTTATTATGCTTTTATCTGTAGATCCATCGTCAGCTACGATAATCTCGTATTTGAAATCATCGTCCTTTATATTCTCTGCTTGTTCTTGAAGCCGTTTAACAAAGCTTACGCACTCATTGTTGTATGAGGGTAATAGTATAGACAAGGATTTTATCATGATAAACTGTATAGATTACTTTATTGTTAATGGATAATTGCGCCCTATATATATAATAAGGTGAATTTAGTTAATGACGGCAATCTTGCATACCGTTCCGCTTTCTCCGGTCTCCGTGGCAGTATTTACCATATATATACCACTTGCGACACGTTTTCCTTTCAAGTCTCTTCCGTCCCATTGGAATGAGCCTCCCGTACTTCTGCCTTGTGCTACAAGTACTCCATTTGTGGTAGTTATCTTCACATCGGCATTGAAAGAAAGTCCTACAACAGTGATGAGTCCTGTGTAATCAGGCTTTACAGGATTTGGATATGCCCATACATTATCCTTGTCCATTTCGTCGAATGTCTCTGTTGCGTTGCTGTTTACTGAGCATAATCCTTTGTCGGTGCCTATATATACGACTCCTGTTTTAGGGTCTATTGCTATATAGGTTATATAGTTTGAAAGCAGACTGCATTCTTCTGCAAGAAAGTGTGCTTCCTGTACCATATTGTCATTGCTTATCACGTAAACGCCATTCTTTGTGGTGCCTACCCATTTACGGTTTGCATTATCTACGGCAATACAGGTTATGTCGACTCCAGACAAGAGATAATCGGCATAGTTGGTACCGTCGTTGCGTGGCACTTTTACCTGATAGAAACCCTTTGACGGATCTTGCTGGTATTCATCCGTAAGGAGTAATGCACCACCTGTACATGAAACCCAAATGTTGCCTTCTTTATCTTCTGTAACCTGTCTTACCTGGTCGTATCCTTGTATTTTCGTTCCGTCTTCGTTTGTGAAGTTATTATATTTATATAGGTGCTTTAAATCTGCGGAATAGCAGAATACGGAGTGGTTATAGAATCTGCCGTTTGAGAACCATATACGGTTGTTTCTGTCATATCCCATGAATTTTGCATTCACAATGTCATCGTTGCTTGGTTGCACTTCAGGCTTTGACCATCCGTTTTTTGAAGAGTATGTTAAGATAGCATTGCCTGTAGGTTGAAACAATGCCATCCATAGATTGTTGGAATTGTCGAAAAACATGGAAGTGACGATTTCATAGTTTCTTTTTGCATTGTCGTCAGCATCTTTATCATTTGCCACATCTTTGAATGTTGTGATAGGACTGTTCTTGTCATTGAAATGGTTGATTACTTTACCGTCATAGAATTCATATAAGCCGGTTTGTGCTCCTGCCATCAGGTGCTTTTCGTCCAAAGGGTCAATGGCAATACATATAATGTCTTTATAGTTGACCCCGTATTTCTCCCCTATTCCTTTGTTGTCATATACATTCCATGAATATTCTGAAGGATTGAATATCTGTATGGCTGCAGGATTGTTTTCGTCCCAGTCTCCACCGTTGCAGGCATACAGCTTTCCGTTGTGTATCTTCATAAATCCAAAGGTGTTGTAGGCGGGGCTGACAGGATTTATGTCTTGTTTAATAACTGTCTTTGTTCCGTCTGTACCTGTAGTATATGCTTGAAGCTTGTTGTCGCTCTGGTTTGACCAGTAGCATTTATTGGTTTTGTCGTATGTATAATATTGTGTATACCCTTCTTCCGTAGTGATGTTTATATCATTGGCATGGCTGAAAGAGACGTTATCTGAAGTTTCTTTCCAGTTTGCAGGATTGAGAAGGTTGTCTGTTGTTGTGCCTTTGAAGCGGCCTGTAGATGTTTCTATATATATATTGTTTCCGCTGAAAGCGCAGTTATATACGGTCTTTCCTATATTGTATGTCTCTCTTATAAGTCCTTCCGCCATATCAATTTCTATGAGTCCGAAGGCTGTACACAGATATGTTTTATTGCCGTTGATGACAATGTTGAAGATAGTCTTGTCAACAGTCATCGACTTATTGTAATAGTCTGATATGTTTATTACGTTTGCCTTGTTGTCAAGCAAATCTATATTATTGTTGTCGTATACTATGATAAGTCTTTTGGCAGCGTTGTTCCATGCTATTCTTGATATGGTACAATCACTTAGTGGGTATATCTTATCATATGTTGTGATGCTTCCGTCATTGACGTTATATGAGAAAAGTCCGCCGGAGCTGAGCACATAGACTATTTTTCCGGCAGGTTCAATGTCGGTTATATTGCCGTAGGCCATGTATGCCTTCCAGTTGTCGAAAGATGCGGCATTGGCGTTTATGGCCAATACTGATAAGTATGTAAGTATTGTTATAAAGAGTTTGTGCATATCAAATATATATAAGTTTCTATATATATAACTGAAACCTTTGCTTATTATTGCTATTATACCTTAGATTTAAGATAATTAGCGAATTTTTCTACTGCTAATGCACGGTGCGAGATTTTGTTTTTTATCTCATGTCCAAGTTCCGCAAAGGTCTTGTCATAGCCTGTCGGCTGGAAGATTGGGTCGTAGCCGAAACCTGTTTCTCCTCTCTTTTCCTTTATAATATCGCCGGTGCAAATACCTTCAAAGAGCAATGCTTCTGCTTCTTCTGTTTTATTTGTGATGTTTGGGTCTTGCTTTTTATCGGTATTGGGATGTGGGTCTTCAGCAGAAATATAGGCTATAACGGTGCGGAACCGTGCTTTTCTGTTCTCTTTATCTTCAAGTTCATGTAGAAGTTTGCGCATGTTAGCTTCGCTGTCGTGTCCTTCGCCTCCGGCATATCGTGCAGAATATACTCCTGGTGCACCGTTTAAAGCATCAACTTCCAAACCTGTATCATCAGCAAAAACGCTGATGCCATATTGGTTGTAGATATATTCAGCCTTTATCTTGGCATTTTCTTCGAGTGTGGTTCCTGTCTCCGGAATATCCACGTGAAAGTTTATGTCGTTTAGAGACAATACTTCAAAATTCTCGCCGAGAATTTCTTTTATCTCGGCGAGTTTGTTCTTATTGTTTGTTGCAAAGACTATTTTCATTGTTTTTTAATTGAAAAAAGATGATTAGAAAATACTATCTTTTATGAGTTATCTTCGTTATTTCCGATATTATTGTTCTTTTCCTTCTTCTTCTTTACATTAACCTTTATAGGGTCGAATCCTTCGCCGAATACGCCTTGTACACTACTTTGACTAACAAAGGCTTTAGGGTCTATCGACTTGATAATGCGGAAGATGATAGGACTTTCCCTCTTCTTTGCCATAAGGCAGATTACTTTCATAGGATGGCCAGAGAACCATCCGTGACCGTCGAGGATGGTCATTGTGTGGTCGGTTTGCTTTGCTATGGCATTGGCTATCTCTTGATGGTGTTTGGAGAATATCATAAACTGTACTGACTGCCGTTGCCAGCTCATTACAAAGTCAAGCATGTTACATTCTATGAACATCGTACACAGACCGAACACAACCTTTTGGCAACGTACAGGGAAAGGACCGAAAGAGTCTATGGCAAGACAGCTGCCGATGATGACAAGGTCTACCATGATAAGTCCCTTGCCGAGCGATACGTTGTAGTACTTGTTTACCACAGCCGCAATAATGTCTGTACCTCCTGTACTACCGTTGCTGAGGAATACTATAGCGAGTGCCGTACCGGTGAGCATACATCCTATGATAAGCGACATGAAGTCGTTACCCTCTCCCATAA
>OKRS01000588.1_pt1 | contig 27575 bp, 19 predicted proteins | sample 1601191 | NCBI WGS metagenome assembly OKRS01 (sample SAMEA3541509, study PRJEB24748) | human gut metagenome | biome: human gut; feature: human-associated habitat; material: faeces | place: China | collected 2012
GGCGAATATCCATAACCGCTGGTGAAGAGAGCGAAGCGAACGGAACCTGCGGTGCCGCCGTGACCAAACGATGCGTCCTCGAAGAGGGCGAACATAGGGGGCATGTACAGCTTGCTTATGTTCGCCCTCTTCGAGGACGTACTTACCTCATCCATGTGAGGACCGCAGGCTTCGCCGCCTTCGGCTGCTCAACCAGCGGTTATGGATATTCGCCGCCTTCGGCGACGCCTCCTTGAGATTTGCTACGCCACGGAACCTCCTTGAGATTTGCTACACCCCAAGGCGCTTGCCAAACCCCAATAACATCCCGGCAACCCCAGCGTTTTTATTGTTCAGGATATTGCTGGTAAATTTTCATTCCGAACAAAGGGGTGAGGGCATAGATGGCATCCATGATGTCGGCAAGCTGATGCTCATATTCAACCCATGTCTTTTCTTTCAGGAAAAAATAGAACTCGATGGGCAGGCCCGCGTTGGTGGCCTCCAGCTGCCGGACCATGAGCGTCATGTCATGGTTGACGTAGGGCAGCGTGCGCAGATATTTCTCCATGTAACGGCGGAACAGACTGATGTTTATCGCTGGACTTGCGTCAAGCTCCTTGGCCGTGAAAAACTTGTTGTCGAGGAGCTGCTGGCGAAGCGCGGCATCGAGGGGGCGTATGCTGTGGAAATCGAAAAACACCATGCGCTTAACCCGTCGGCCACCGCTCTGCTGCATGCCCTTCCAGTTTTGGAACGACTCTTGCACGAGCGTCGTCGGCGACACGGTGACGAAGGTGTTGTCGAAGTTGCGCACCTTGACCGTGGTGAGCGACATCTCTTCAACCACACCGTTCACGCCAGCCTTGTCGAAGGTTATCCAGTCGCCCTTGTGAAGCATGTTGTTGCTCGTCAGGCGCACGCCAGCCACAAGACCCGTGATGGTGTCCTTGAACACAAGCATCATGACGGCAGAGGTGGCACCCAGTCCGGCTAACAGGCTCAGCGGGCTGCGGTTGATGATGATGCCTATGGCCACGACGGTGCTTATGAACACCACGACAATCTTGAGAACGCCACACAGCGAATGGAAATATTGCTGTGCCGAGGAGCGCTTGGCGCTGGTGTCGAGGTTCTTGAAGGCGTCGATGAAGGCAAGGACCAGACGGGCCGTCATGACGGTTATGTAGATGGCGGTGAGGCGGGCGAGAAACTCTTCAACGAAATGGTATTGGTAGAAGACGAGCGGCAGGAGAAGCCACACCACGATTGCGGGCACGATGTGGCACGCCGACAGGAGCACCGTGCGGTTGAACACGATGTCGTCCCACTTGGCATTGGTGTGGCTCGTCAACTTCATGACCAGCGGCAGCAGTACCTTGCGGCACAACGCCTCGGCAAGGATGGCTATGAGCACCGCCACGATGACCATGAGGACGTGACGTACGACATGGACGGAGCTGCCCTGCAGGCCGGTCATGGAGATCAAGCCTTCTACCATGTCGCGGACGGTGTCGAGCACAAGCGTGCGGTCGGCAGTAGGGGAGGAAAGTGAAGAGTGAAGAGTGAAGAGTGAAGAATTCATGTGCTTTGCGGGTTGCGGTGATTAGTTGGGGCGGCACAGCTCGGTGCACACCTTGTCTTGGAAGGCGTGGGCGTTGTTGGTGTGTCGCAAGCCGTTGTTTATGATGGAGAAGGCCAGCTGGTGGCCGTTGGCGGCGGTGCAGAAGCCGGCGAGCGAGCTGACACCCGTGAGCGTTCCCGTCTTGGCACGCACGTTGTCGTTGGTGAAGGGTCCACGCATGCGCGACTTTATGGTGCCGTCGGTGCCTGCTATGGGTAGCGCGGGCTTGAGGTGAAGCATGATGTTGCTGTTCTTGTAGGCGTAACGGAGCATGGCCACCTCAAGTTCTGCCGTGACATAATTGTAAAGTGACAGGCCCGAGCCGTCGGCAAAGCGGTAGCTGTTGGGGTTGAGGCCGAGCTTGCGCACAAGGTTCATGACGATGGCACGCGCCTGCTTGGCGGTGGCGGAACGGGCGCCCGAGCTGGCAGCCAACTGGTAGAACATCGCTTCGGCGTAGAGGTTGTCGCTCTCCTTGAGCATGCGCAGCAACACCTGGTCCATGGTGTGGAAACGGTGGCAGATGCAGAAGGCATCGCCGGGCTTTATGCCCTCGTCGAGCTCGGCTTCAACCACGATGCCCATGTCGTTCAGACGCTTCACGAAGCGCGACAGGAAGATGTCTTTTCTGCTGATGAGAAGGGGTGAGAGCGTGGGGTTGTCGTCGTCCCAGCACCATCCCTCGCCATAGGTCTTGTCGTCTTTCATGCTCTTGTCGGCAATGATCTTGCCGCGAATGGTGTCGACACCCATCTTGTGTATCGACTCGGCGAAGGCACGCATGTCGTCAGAGTTGAAACGGGGGTCGAAGCCGCCGACACAGTAGATGGTGCCTGTGAGCGTGTTGTTTTCGATCGTGCCTTTGTAGCAGAGGTCGGTGCTGAACTGGTGGGCGCCGCCCAGACGGTCGAGGGCGGTGACGGCGGTGATGACCTTCATGGTCGAGGCGGGGCGCATGAGCTGGCGCTCGTTGTGGGCGTAGAGCACCGAGTCGGCGGTGAGGTCGTAGACCATCATGCCTACCTGTGAGGTCTTGAACATGTTGCTTGCGAGCAGGTGGTCGAGGTTCAGACGCAAGGTCTGCACCCAGTCTTGGCCGTTGCCCTCTTGGTGGACGTCGTTTAAGGCTGCGCTGTCGGCAACAGCCGACTGGTCGTCCCTGTCGACCACCTCTTGTGCCGTTGCGGGCATGAGCATGGACAACAAGGCCAAAAAAAGTATGGTTAAATGTTTCATCATCGTTTTGTTAAACAGCAAGAGGCGCTGGGCTTCTCTCTCATTTTTTTATCTATCGGTTTGTGGGAGGCTTTCTTTTGCCTCTTCTTTTGTTGCTTTACCGTTCTTCAGAGGCTCTTCCTTTGTTTCTTTTTTATCGCTTCACCGTTCTTCAGAGGTTTTCTTTCGCCTCTTTCTTTACCGCTTCACCGTTCTTCAGAGGCTTTTATCTATTCCTCTTTTTTTGTTTATTTCGTTTATGAACGCCTCGTTGTTGTCGGGCAACAGGGTGAGCCAATCGTTGCTGCCTGTCAGAAGAGCCACATGGGTGGGGCGCAGGAAAGACGCTTTCGTCACGGACACCTCTTCGATCTTGGCAATGTCGATGACCAGTGGGTGTGACAGGCGGCCTTTGTCTATGTGGAGGATGCCTTCGTCGGTTATGACGTATGTGGTGTGGATGGCGCGTTCAATGGCGACCAGGGCTGTCATGGCAAGGCATGCGCCGATGATGGCCCATGCGCCTGTGTGCTGCCAGAAGCAAGCAAAGGCACAGATGGCATGCAACGCTATGGCGGCGATGTCTTGCAGGGTTACGCGGCGATGGAATGTTCTGTTCATAGAAAAGCTGTTTGGCTGCAAAATTAATAATAATAATTCATTCGCCAAAACGATGCGTTAAATTACTGATTTTCGTTCACCTCCTTTAACTCGCATACTCGTTGCCCTGCTTTCTGCTCTGCCATATCTCAACGCTGTTGATGATGTTCTGCCACAAAATGTAGCAGCCGGGACCCACCGTAGACAACGGGTTCAGGTAGGCAGAGGCTATCCAGATGGCGAACGCCGTGTTCTTCTGGCCCAGGCCCTGGCCTGCGTTAACCGTGGCACCGAAATAATGGCCGATGAAGCGGCCGGCACCAAATTGCATGATGCAGAGCAGAAGACCCATCAACGCGATGACGCAGAGCAGCCACACCGATGTGTCGGCATGGACAATGTTGCAGATGGTGGTGCCGCTGACGATGAGAAGGGAGGCCGCCCAGGAATAGTAGGACAGGTCCTTGATGCCCACGATCCAACGGTGGAAACGGGGTGTGAGGTGCTTGACGGCCCAGGCGAGAGCCATGGGGGCGACAAGCACTGTCGCCACCTTATATAATATTAAGGTGAAGGCTGTGAAGAACGACACATCGGCTGCCTTGTCGATGAGGGGAAAGCAGACGGGCACGAAAAGGGCGGTGATGAAGTTGGAGAGGAAGGTGTAGGTCGTCATCTGCTCCAGGTTGCCGCCGAGCTTCTGCGTCACCACGGGGGCTGCCGAGGCGCACGGGCCGATGACGCACACGAGCATGGCTTCGACGAGCACCAGACTGTCGCCTGTGAGCTTGAAACCTATTACGAGCCAGGTGAGCACCAGCACCGTCATGATCTGGAAGAGGCTGAGCCACAGGTGCCACCTGACGGGGCGCAGCTTCTTGAAGTCGACCTTGCAGAACACCACAAACAGGGTGAAGAACATGAAGATGGGGAGCAACGATGCCATGACGGGCTTGAAGAAGAGGCCTGCCGCGTCAAGGGCCGGCACGAAGGCAAACAGGAGGTAAAGGGCTGAACCTGTGGCTATTGCTACAGGGAGCGTCCAGTTTTTTATGAATCGGATAATGCTCATGATAGTTATGGTTTTAAACAAAAACTCGTTGCATGCCAACATGAGGATATGCAACGAGTTTTTTTAGTTATTGATCTTTCGCTAAGATTATTGTTTACATCGCGCTTCGCGCTTGTTCGTTTTTTTAAAACATGTGATGTAGAAGGCAATGCCGTCATCCTCCTGCTTTGCGAACACGGCACGCACCTCGCTCTTGTTTCCGTCTACGGATTCGTGTTTCCTAATATTCGCGTTCCTCTAATATGATAATGTGTGATTTGGAACGTTTTCGTTAAGCCAGATGAGCAGAGCCAAGCTTGCTTGAGCTTTGCCATGGCGAGAAAAGGTGCTATGAAATAGAACCTTTATTTTTTTTTATCATCTTCAAAGCCTGACCTTCAGCCTTGATGACATACACACCGTTGGTGAGCGATGCAGCGTTGACGGTAGCCTTGCCGCCTTAGCCACAGCCTTGCCTGCAAGCTTGCCAAAGACGGTGTAGACCTCAAGGGCCTTGCCGTTGTCTGCCTTTGCTGTGAAGCAGGTGGCAAGTGACAGCAACGCTGATAAGATGTAAACTTTTTTTATGCTTTATATGTTTTGTTTTAATGTAAATTTTAAACTATTAAAAAATGTTTTAGAACATGTTTTTGTTTCAGTTGACAAAAGTACTAAAATTTCTTATACTTTCCAACTTTATTCTGCTTTTTATCAAAAAAGTATAAGTTTTCTTTCATTTGCGGTCGAAAAGCATAAGAAAACTGACGTTTTGATGCCTGAGTTAATAAAATGATGTATATTTTCTAAAATAAATTAACAAAATATTGCGTAGTTGATTTAATTTTTATACTTTTGTCGCGGATAAAGGCATAAATGTCACTATTTTTAATGTAGCGCACAGCTTGTTCCTTGAAGCAACAGAAGCAAAAAAATCCTAAAAAACAGAAGTTGGGACACCTTGAAAAATGATGCTTGGCCCCCAAAAAACAAAGCAGAAATGTAACCAAAGTGCCCAAAAGATGAAGCGACAGACGAAATGTCGAGAAAAGAAGATCTATGAACATTGACAAAGAAGATCTATAGAAATGCTGAAAAAATCAAAATAAACATAGTGTATGAATAACAAAACTACTTTTCACAGATGGGCGAGCCTCGCTCTCACCATGCTGCTGTGCGCCCTTCCGCTTATGGCGCAAAAGAACACGCGCCGTCCGGTTGGTGACCGCGCGGCTCATAGAAAGGCGGAACCCGTAAAGATAATGAAGGTCAACGGGCAGGAGAAGTATGCCTATGGCGTTGTGGGATTCGACTACACGCAGTATTATCTTCAAAACACGTTCACTCGTTTCCCGTTCACCGACGGTGCAACCTTTACCAAGGTGACAGACCTTGTGGACAGCGAGCACGACGTGACGGCAGGTGCCTATGCCGACGGCTATTATTATGCTGCGGTGACACAGACCGACCCGGAATCGGAAGCGATGGTGCCCGTGGAGCTCGTGCGTTATGACATCGAGGGCGACGAGCTGAAGAGCGTTGGTCAGCTCTCGGGCTACACCCGTCACATCAACGATATGGCATACGACTATTCTTCAAAGAAGATGTACGCCATCTCGATTTACAGCAACAACGAGGTGAGCGCTCTCTACACCGTGGACCTCAACACAGCCGAGAGCACGCCCGTGGGCTATCTCGACCGCCCGTTCTTCACCTTGGCTTGCACCTATGAAGGACAGCTCTATGGCATCTCTTACGACGGCGACCTGTGCAAGATCGACAAGAACGAATGTACTGTGGAGGTTGTGGGCCCTACAGGCTGGAAGCCAAGCTACTATCAGAGCATGGAGTTTGACCACACTGACGGCACGCTCTATTGGGCCGCAAACCTTATTGAGGGTACAGGCAACGACGACTGCATTGCTACGGTAGACCTAAACACCGGTGCCGCAACAAAGGTGGCTACCGTGGGTAACCTGCCTCAGATCGCCGGTCTCTACATTCCCTTCTCTGCATCGGCTCCCGGCACACCTGCCGCTGTGAGCAATTTCACCGTTGTGCCTGGCGAAAATGGAGCGACAAAGGCTACGCTCTCGTGGACATACCCAACAACAACGTTTGACGGTCTGCCGCTTTCTGCCATCTCTTCGGCACAGCTCTTCCGCGACCACAAGCCTATAAAGACATTTACTGGTGTCAAGCCCGGAGAGGCAGCACAGTATGTTGATGAGCTGGGCAACGTGAAGGGTGCTGTGCACCATTACACCATGGTCGTTGTGAACGAGGTGGGCGATGGTGCCGAGGCTAAAGACTTTAAGTTTGTCGGACACGACATCCCCGCTGCTGTGACAGACCTTAAGGCCAGCACTAACGACAACATTCATGTGACGCTCTCTTGGAACCAACCTAAGGTGGGTCCGCAGGGAGGATATGTTGACATGTCGTCGCTCTCTTACACCGTGACACGTTCTGACGGCAAGGTGGTAGCAAAGAATCTCAAGGCTACAACCGTGACCGATGAGGTGACAAAAGCGCTTCTTTACACCTACACGGTGAAGGCTGTGAACGTCGATGGAGAAAGCGAGGCTGTGGAGACAGAGGAGCATGCATACGGTCCTGTGAAGACCTTTCCTGCTATCTTCGACTTCAAAGCCGCTGATCCAGACAACTCGTGGACCATTCTCAACGACAACAGCAAAGATGCTGAAGCAGGATGGGAATGGACAGAAACACAAAACGGAAACGCCATGGGACACCGCCCGTCGGACATCGCTGTGAGCAACGACTGGCTCATGGGCTATTACATGCCGTTTGAGAAGGATGTTACTTATATCCTCGACTTCGATTACATGTCTTATGGTAACAACAAGGTGGAGCTGCTCTTGACAAAGGATCTTGATCCTGAGGCTACTTTCCAGCAGATAGGTACCTTGTTTGCGGTCGAGACAAAGAAGGTGAAGCGTTACAGCATTCCGTTCAAGGCTAAAGAGTCGGGAACATTCAACGTCGCTCTCCACGCCATGTCGCCTGTTCGTGCCGACTGGTTGTATCTCTATCACCTCACCGTTCGTAAGGCTGAAAACGTGAACCTCGCTGCTAAGGAGCTGACAGGTAGCGTGAATCCGGTGCAGGGCGAAGAGAGCGTTTACACCGTGAAGGTGGCTAACGAGGGAACAGACGATGTCAAGGGCTTCAGCGTGAAGCTCAAGGATCAGGATGGTGCCGAGCTTGCAACAAAGACTTTTGCCGAGACAACGATAAAGAGCGGCGAGGAGACCGATGTGCAGATTGCATGGAAACCTGCCACAACAACCACAACAGCCATCAAGGCAGAGGTCGCCCCAACAGGTGCTGCCGACGAGTGGGCTGAGGACGACATCACTGACGCGCTGATGATTGGCGTTCGCCCACCGTTCACAGGCAAGACCGTGAGTGTGGGATTGGATGCCAAGCTGAAGGCGGTGACCACTCCATTTGCTTTCGCATGGCAGTATGCTGCCGCACAGAATATCTATACAGCCGACGAGATTGGTGTAGCTGACGACCAGAACATCGTGAAGGTGGCATGGCCTTATAACGCTATGGAGGTTACGGATGAGGATGCTAAGGATGTGCCCGTGAGAGTGTACATGGCCAACACCGACCGCACCAACAACACTGATGGATGGATTGCAGAGAGCGACTGCAAGCTCGTGTATGACGGAACGGTAAACATTGCCAAGCAGACAGCTGCTGAGCTGGCCATCACTCTTTCTCAGCCGTTCACATATAAGAAGGGTCAGAACCTCGCTGTGCTCACCGTCATCAACGCCGAGAAGTATAGCCGTGTCACGTTTAAGGCTTATGACAGCAAAGACCAAAGCAAAGCTGCTTATGAGTGGTTCAACTATGAAACACCGGGTTGGTTCGACTTCACACAGAGCGGCCATCTCGACTATCTGAGAGAGAAATCGAGCGTGACATTCTTCATGACCGACGCCCAGGCTTCTGGCATCTCTGCCACAACTGTTGCCAACCTCGCAGGCACAACCTATCAGGTTTACGACCTCGCAGGACGCAAGGTGGCTGACGGCGTGTTTGCAGCCGATGGAAGCATCAGCACATCGCAGCTTCAGCGTGGTGCTTATGTCGTAAGCTTCAAGGCTAACGGCAAGGTGCAGAGCATGAAGGTCAGCATCAACAAGTAAACGCTTCTGCTGATGCTCTTTTGAACAGATATTTTTTTGAGCTAATATTCTCTTTGAGCTAATATTCTCTTTGAGCTAATAAACAGCTGATATAAAAAACGCGGCTGTCTTAAAGACCTTTTTATCGTGAGGTTCTTAAGACAGCCGCTTTTTTTTTGTTAAAAAAAAGATTAACAACTTTTTTATGCCTACCCAAGCAACAACCAAACCGATTTTTTTGTATATTTGCCATTGAGATGATAACTTAAAACAACTAATCGATATGGCAGCATCTATTTTGAAAAAAGCAGGCAAGTATCTGCAGAATTTAGGAGAGTCGGTTCTCAGCAAGCAACTGGAAAAGCAGGAGGGCGTGGCTGATAAAAACGATGAGTTTGGCTTGCAGCGTTTCGTAACAGCACAGAACACATGGAACAGTTACGATGTCGCTGTAAAGGAGCTGGCAGCGGGACGCAAACGCAGCCACTGGATCTGGTTCGTGCTGCCACAGATGCGAGGGTTGGGACACAGCTACAAATCAAACTATTACGGCATATCGTGTGGCCATGAGGCAGAGGCTTATCTCGCACATGAGGTGTTGGGAGAGCGGTTGCGCAACGTGTGTGCCGTGCTCTTGGAGCAGGCCGACAAGCACAGGTCGGCGCGTGAGGTGCTCGGAAGCATTGACGCACAGAAGACGTTCTCGTCGCTCACCCTCTTCGACTCGGTGTCGCCCAACGATATCTTTGCACAATGTCTTGACCGGTGGTTCGACGGCAAGCGCGACAAACGCACGCTCCTGCTCCTACAGACAACGGCTCACCATGGCGAAACCCATTGATTTTAATGGTTCCATTTTAATGGTTTCTATCATCCAATAAAGCATCTCCCATTTCTTTATGTGGAGGTGCTTGTTTCTTTAAATGGTAAGCGCTTGTTTTCTTAACGCTGTTTGCTTGTTTTCTTAATGTTGGACGCTCGGTTTTCTTCATGTGTTATGCTTGTTGTCTTAATTATAGATGCTTGCTTTGTCTTAAATAGCTTAAAAAATGTTCCAATAGCGAAAAAACTCATTGTCTCGTCTTGGTTTTCATTCCTTTCATTTTGCATTGTCGCAAAAAAGAGATAAATTTGCAGCAGAGACAACATGGTCTAAGAAGATGTTTCGACAAGACAGAAAAATAGGAAAGGTATAAAAAGGAAAGAAAGGATAAGGATATGAAAAAAACAGCAGTTCTTGCCATGTGTGCCGTGCTTACGGTCACAGGCTGTGGAACCTATGCAGGATCAGGCGCTTACACAGGCGCTTCTTTAGGGTCCATTCTCGGCTCCGCAATAGGAGGCATAAGCGGTGGACCACGCGGCAGCGATGTGGGCACCATCGTGGGCATGGCCACGGGAGCGGTGATAGGCGGTGCCATCGGTAACCAGGCCGACCAGCAGAACCAAGCCGACTATGACCAATATCAGCGCGACAAGGCTGACCGTGCGGCACGACGCCACAACCAGAAAAACAACGCTTACGACACTCAAGACGGCTACAGCTCTCAAGACGGCTACAGCTCTCAAGGCGCTTACAGCTCTCAAGATGGCTACAGCTCTCAAGATGGCTATAGCTCTCAAGGCGGCTATTGCCCGCAGAGCAACGGTCAGACCAACAATGGTTATAATGGTCAGCCGGGCGATGACCGCATAACGTTTGACGAGGGCAACGGCGAGTATGGGTCTAAGGACAGCGAGACTGATGTTTACAATTTCCATTCGTCCGACTACACCGGCTCTTACACCGCTCAACAGCCCACCACCTCGTTGCCTGCCACCTCGAGCGTGGAGCAGCTCACAGAGGGCATGACTTACATGCCGCATATAGAAATAAGGAACGCGCGCGTGGTTGACAACAACCAAGACAAGGTGATAAGTCGTGGCGAGCTGTGCAAGGTGATCTTCGAAATCTACAACACAGGGCAGCGTCCGCTCTACGACATTCAGCCCTCTGTGGTTGAGGCCACGGGCAACAAGCAGATTTTCATCTCTCCCGGCATGCATGTGGAACGCCTTATGCCAGGTGCCGGCATCCGCTACACCGCCATGCTCAAGGCGGGCCCGCGTCTGGGCGATGGCTCTGTGCGCATCTGCCTGTCGGTGCTTCAAGGCGACAACGCCATCTCGAAGGTGACCGAGTTTGAGGTGCCTACGTCGAAGAAGAAAGTTCAGACTGCAAAGTAAGTCTGCTTCGTTATATACTTGCGCAAGCGCGTTTATCTTTTTTCATCGTGCTTGCGCAAGTTTGTCTGTTCTTGTGTGGTGGCATGCACACGCTCATGATCTCAGCCAATTATCCCGAGATGTTCAACTACATTGGCCTCTACTCGGCAGGTGTCGACTTCACACATATCAAGATGGAGGAAATAAAGGCTTATGCTAACCTTGACGCCAAGCTTGCCAAGCTTGCCCAGAGCAATCCGAAGCTCTACTGGATCGCTTGTGGCGACGCTGACCGTCTGATGCCTTTCAACAAGCAGCTCATGGAGCGCATGGACAAGGACGGCCTGAAGTATGTCTTCCACGAAAGCTCACGCGGCCATTTGTGGAGCAACTGGCGTCAGTATTCGCTGCTCTTCATCCCCCAGCTGTTCAAATAAACTGTCACGAAAAGACAAACAACGCTTTAACCCAAATCGGTCATTAGGCCGTTTTATGTATTATTTTATAACTGCTTGCAGTCTTTTGGTTTTTATAAGTTGTCTTTTGCTTGTTTTTAATTCGCAATAGCTCGCTATTACTCATTAAAAGCCAAACAAAATCCATTCTTCTAAAAATCCAAAATCCAAGCAAGCCCTAACGACCGATTTGGGTTTAACAAGTTCTAAAAACCAAAAAAACAACATTATGAACACAATAAATCCGTTTGCGAGACCCCTTTATGTGATGCTTAAACCTGTGGGCGCGTCATGTAACCTGAGATGCAAATATTGCTATTATCTGGAAAAGGCAAACCTCTATAAGCACACGCCCACAAGGGTGCTGAGCGAAGAGATGCTGGAGCAGTTTACGAAAGAATACATAGAGGCGCAGACCATGAGCGAGGTGCTCTTCACATGGCATGGCGGCGAGACGCTCATGCGCCCCCTCTCGTTCTTCCGTAAGGCTGTGGAGCTGCAGAAAAAATATGGTGCAGGCAGACGCATCGACAACACCATACAGACCAACGGCACGATGCTCACTGACGAGTGGTGCGAGTTTCTGCATGAGAACCATTGGCTCGTGGGGGTCTCTATTGATGGACCACAAGAGTTTCACGACGAGTATCGCCGCACGGCTTCGGGTGCACCGTCGTGGACTAAGGTCATGCGTGGCATACAGCTCCTGAATAAGCATAATGTTGAATGGAACGCCATGGCGGTGGTTAACGACTTTAACGCCGACTATCCGCTCGACTTCTACCATTTCTTTAAAGACAACGGCTGCCAGTATATCCAGATAACGCCCATCGTGGAGCGCATCGTCAACCACGATGACGGATGGCATCTCGCCACACTGACAGACAGCGATGAGGCTCCGCTTGCCGACTTCTCTGTGACGCCAGAGCAGTGGGGACGCTTTCTGTGCGCCATCTTCGACGAGTGGGTGCGCCATGATGTGGGACAGACATACGTCGAGCTGTTCGATTGCATTCTGGCCAACTGGGTGGGCGAGACACCAGGCATCTGCGTTTATGCCAAAGAGTGTGGCCATGCCGGCGTGATGGAGTTTAACGGCGATGTCTACTCGTGCGACCATTTCGTGTTTCCCGAATATCGTCTTGGCAACATACGCGAGAAGACCATCACCGAGATGCTGTATAGCGACCAGCAAAAGTGGTTCAGCAAACTGAAAAGCCAATCGCTGCCCAAAGAGTGCCGCGAGTGCAAATGGCTGTTTGCGTGCAACGGCGAGTGCCCCAAGAACCGTTTCATAAAAGACCGTTACGGCAACCCCGGAAAGAACTACCTGTGCGAGGGTTACCGCATGTTCTTCGAGCATGTGGCTCCTTATATGGACTTCATGAAAAATGAACTTTTGAACAAACGTCCACCAGCCAACGTCATGAAGCATGTCGATGAGATTGAGCGCGGTAGAGGCAAGAGCGAATATGTCGATTACTCTGTGATAGAACAATAACAAAAAATAGATCAAAAATAAAAACAATGAGAAAATTGATGTTCTTAATGGCTTGCATGTTGTGTGCAATGATGGGCCATGCACAGCAAGGACCACAAGCCACCACGCGCTACGGCGTGTTGGAAGGTGTTTGTGAGTCGGGTGTTAACGTGTTTAAGGGTGTGCCCTTTGCCGCACCGCCCGTAGGCGAGAACCGTTGGCGTGCGCCGCAGCCGCTACAGGCGTGGCAAGGTGTGCGCAGCGCAAAGAAGTTTGGTGATGACCCCATGCAGGGCAATCCCTTTGGTGACATGGGCTTTGATGCCGAAAAGAAGAGCGAAGACTGTCTCTACCTGAACGTGTGGACACCTTCGAAGACCATGACCGACCGCCTGCCCGTGGTTATCTACTTTAATGGCGGCGGACTGATAGCCGGGTCGGGTAGCGAGCCGCGCTATTCGGGTCGACAGATGGCACGCCACGGCATCGTGGCTGTGACAGCCAACTATCGTGAGGGCATCTTCGGCTTCTTCTCGCATCCGCAGCTGTCGAAGGAAACATCTTATAAAGGTTCTGGCAACTATGGCTTCATGGACCAGGCGGCAGCCATAAAGTGGGTCTATGAAAACATCGAGGCCTTTGGCGGTGATCCGAAGCAGATAACCATCGTTGGTGAGTCGGCAGGTTCCATGTCGGTGAGCGCGCTGCTCGTGTCGCCTCTCACACGAGGCATGATTGCGCGTGCCATGGCTTCATCGGGTGCTGTGTGTGGCCGACGCTTGCTCTCGCTTAAGAATGCTGAGAAGCAAGGTGTGGAACAGCTGAAAAAGATTGGATTGAAAAACATTGCCGAGGCCCGCAAGATGAGTGCCGACGAACTGCTGGCAAAGACCCAGACGGGCGGATTGGCAACTTATTGTCTTGATGGCCACTTCTTTACAGAGGATCCTACCGATGCTTATGTTAATGGCCATCAGCAGAAGGTGCCTCTGCTTGTTGGTCGCAACAGCATGGAGATGACACCGCAGGCCTATCTCGGTGCTAAGGAACCCACGCTGGCAAACCTTCGTCCTGTGCTTGAGGCTGCCTTTGGCGACAAGACAGATGAGGCTATGAAGATGTATGGCCTTAACACCGACCGCGATGTGCTGGGAAAACCAGGCGTCGACTTCGCTTCAGACCAGTTTATCGCCTACGGCACATGGCTCTTTGGCTATCTCCACGCCAAGACCTCAGAACAGCCAGTCTATCGTTATTGCTTCACTCGTCCGCGTCCTGAGATGCGCGACAAGGGCTTGGTGGCAGGTCTGGCTGGCGGCGTGCAGAAGAAAGATGAAAGTGCTGACAAAAAGAACGAGGTGATGACCATTCCTGAAAACGATGTGTTCAAGGGAGCTGTCCATTCGGCAGACATCGAATATGCTATGGCCACGCTGCCCACCAACCGCGTGTATGACTGGCAGCCTGAAGACTATCGCGTGTCTGACCAGTTCATCAACTATTACGCCAACTTCATAAAGACTGGCAACCCCAACGGTCTCGGCTTGGCCAACTGGACCTCTATCACAGGTAAGGAGAAGCCCACACAGCTCATCCTTGATGTCAACTCTTACGAGACCTACGATCCTGCCTTTGAGCAGCGCAACCTGTGGCTCATGCAGTTTAATAACTGATTAGCGTAACATAAAAAAAGCGGACTCGGCACCGTGCTCACATCTCTGTTAGGATGGAGCGGTGCTGAGTCCGCTTTTTCTTGGGGTTATCTTATCATCTTATCCTTTCTACTCTTGCAGGACGATTTGCTACGGCTGGGTTTTCTGCCTTAGCTGTGATAAGCATGTCTTTTTTGTTCGGGCTGCTGATGGGATGATTAATTCTCTTCACCTTCTGCACTTCTTTCTTTGCCCATTCTGCTGAGGCGTAACGAGCACCAGAAGTAAGCTCGAAATCTATTTCCGGCAGTTCCATAGGCTCAGGTCTGAATGGTATCTTGTTTTTGTCCACCACTTCAACCTTGACCATAGCTACGCCATGTGTCAGGATGCCTAACTGTTTAGCCGCGCCCCATGAAAGGTCGATAATGCGTCCGCGTCGGTGGGGTCCACGGTCTGTCACCCTAACGACAACCTCCTTGCCGTTGTTGGGGTTGGTCACTTTCAGCAGAGTGCCGAAAGGATAAGTTTTGTGCGCACAGGTCAGACTGTCGTGATGAAGTCGTTCGCCGCTGCTGGTGCGTGCGCCTGTGGCTCGTTTCGAATAGTAAGAGGCTTTACCCTTCTGTGTCTGTGCGGCCAGTTGGGCGCAAGCCATAATCATAATTAAGCTTAATAATACCGTTTTTTTAAATTTCACGTTATTAACATTTATGTTTTTTCTAAAACCATGCGGAGCATCTGTCGCGATGCCCTTGTCGTCATGGAGTACGTTCTGACACAGACCTTCACGAAGCACAATGTTGTGGCTTCACTGAATCCATAAGCTTGTTACACGATGCCTTGAGCCATCATGGCGTTGGCCACCTTCATGAAGCCCGCCACGTTGGCGCCCTTCACATAGTCGATGTAGCCGTCAGGCTGTGTTCCATACTTAACGCATTGCTCGTGAATGGAGTGCATGATGTAGTGGAGCTTCTCGTCCACCTCTCGCTCGCTCCAGTTCAGACGCATTGAGTTCTGTGTCATTTCCAATCCCGAGGTTGCCACGCCGCCAGCATTGACGGCCTTCCCCGGCGCAAAGAGTTGATGTGCTGCCACAAACTTTTCCACGGCCTCTGCCGTGCAACCCATGTTCGACACCTCGGCAACGCAAAGCGTTCCGTTGGCGATAAGCTTGTCGGCATCAGCGCCGCCAAGCTCGTTCTGTGTGGCACACGTTAGCGCAATGTCCACCTTCTGACCCCATGGTTTCTCGCCAGGGTAGAATGTGGCGTTCGGAAACTCCTCAGCATAAGGTTGGCAGATGTCGTTGCCAGAGGCTCTGAGCTCAAGCATATAGTCGATCTTTTCGCCGCTTATGCCATCGGGATCATAGATGTAGCCGTCGGGTCCGCTTATTGTCACCACTTTGGCACCAAGCTCTGTGGCTTTCTTCACGGCACCCCATGCCACGTTTCCGAATCCGCTCACCGCCACCGTCTTGCCGTTGAGGTCGAGACCGCGTGTGGCGAGCATCTGTTTTACAAAGTAGAGAGCTCCGTAGCCCGTGGCTTCGGGGCGTATGCGGGAGCCTCCCCATTCGAGTCCTTTACCTGTGAGCACACCCTCCCAGCGATGGGTGAGCTTCTTATACATGCCGAAGAGATATCCAATCTCTCTTGCGCCGACTCCAATGTCGCCGGCAGGCACGTCCTCGTTAGGACCGATGTTTCTGTACAGTTCGGTCATGTATGCTTGGCAGAAGCGCATCACTTCTGCGTCTGACCGTCCTCTTATAGAGAAGTCGGCACCTCCCTTGCCGCCACCCATGGGCAGCGTGGTCAGCGCGTTCTTGAATGTCTGTTCAAAGCCGAGAAATTTAAGTATCGACAGGTTCACCGATGGGTGGAAGCGCAAGCCTCCCTTGTAAGGACCGATGGCGCTGTTAAACTGCACTCGGTATCCTATATTGACGTGCACCTCGCCTTTGTCGTCGGTCCATGGCACACGGAATGTTATGATGCGTTCGGGTTCAACCAATCGTTCGATAAGCTTTGCACGCTCAAACTCAGGATGCTTGTTGTAAACGTCCTCAATTGAGGTGAGCACTTCTCTCACAGCCTGTATGTATTCAGGCTCACCTGGATGTCTGCGTTCCAGGTCTTGAATGATTTTCTCAACATCCATAGTAGTAATATTTTTGTTTAGAATAAGGTCTGGTAGTTGTGACTTTCTGTAATGTTCACGCTGCAAATATAGCTTTTTTGTGTGTTAACACCAAATTTTTTTGCAGTTTTTTACTTTTATTAGTTGCACAATGGTTTGCATGACACGCTTTTTCTGCCTTTAACCCAAATCGGTCGTTAGGGCTTGCTTGTATTTAACATCAAAAACATGTCATGCGTTTTCTATGCCTTCTTCTCTCAATTTTTTGCTTATCTCCTCCAGCTCTTTCTCTAAACGCATGGCCAGCGCCGTGCTGTTTTCAGCCGATGAGTCTTTAATGTGCTCAGGCGTTATGGCCTGTAGCCAGCCACATTGTCCGGGTTTCAGCATGGTGAGCAGCGGCATGGCTTTGTGAGCGGCGCGCGATATGTTGTCGCGTTGTAGCTCTTCACCGTTGCTTTTCAGACCTTGCTCAAGCATCTGTCTGTATTCTTTTATCGATTCGCCCACTTGTGTAAGGATCTCCTGCTCTGCCTCCGTGTCGCCTTCGGCAAAGGCCGTGAGAGGTGCGAAGAACGATGCTTTTTGCTCTGCCGCTTTTACCGAAAGGGGCAGACGTGTTATCTGGGCAAGTGTGGCAGCGAGCGTGGCAGCATTGAACGGTTTGAACAGACAGGTTGAGAAGCCGGCTTTTTTCAGGCTTGTCATGATGCTCGGGTCATGGGCCGTCATGGCAACGGTGCTCATGTCGCTGTTCTTTACATGCTTGAGCATGTCCTTGCCGTTCATCTCCGGCATCTCTATGTCGGTGAACATTATTTGCGGTTTTGTCTCTTCTGCAAGCTTAATGGCCTCTGATGCCGATGTCGTTGTGCTGATGTTCAGTTTTGCTCCGCCAATTTTCTGTGCCATCTCCTTGAAAAGCTCAAGTTGAAGAGCGTCGTCATCAACAGCAAGAATGTTTATTTCTGTTGTCGCTTCTTTTGCTTCTGTTGAAGACCGGTTTGTTTCTACAGATGCAACATTTTCTTCAACGTCTTTCTTCTGTTTCTTTTCTTCTTTCTTTATAGGCAGACTCACGGTGAAGCAAGAGCCCTTGCCTTCTTCCGATGTCACGGTTATGGTGCCGCCGAGCATCTGTACCACCTCGCGGGTGATAGACAGGCCCAGTCCGACACCCTCCTTGCCTTGTCCGTTGGGCAGACGTGTGAAGGCATCGAAGATGCGCTGGCAGTCGGCTTGGCTCATGCCGCGTCCCGTGTCGCTTACATATATAATAAGGTGTTGTCGTGGCGAAATTCTTATTTCCACCTTCACGCCGCCACGGTCCGTATATTTCACGGCGTTGCCGATGAGGTTACTCATGATCTGCTTCACACGGAACGCATCGCTTCGCCACAGGTCGCCACAGTTGGTGGTCAGTGTGCCGAGCGTTATGTCGAGGCCCTTCTCTGCAGCCATTGGCTTGAACTCTTCCACACAGTTTTTTGCCAACTGTTGTGGCACGAAGCTCACGTCATGTTGTTCCGCTTTTCCGCTTTCGAGCAAGTGATAGTCGAGCAGGGCGGCAACAAGCTGTTGAAGGTGTATGGCAGAGTGGCGCATGCTGTCGATGTAGGCGAGCGCTTTCGGTCGGCTCACCTGTTCGCTGAGCAGTTCGATAAAGCCAGCTATCGATGCTGCCGGTGCTTTTATGTCGTGTGTGATGGTAAGGAGCAATCGTTCGCGTTGTGCCATAATGCGTTCCGTCTCTGTTTTCGCTTCAACGATGCGTTGCCGGTCTCTGCGTTCACGTTTTATGTCGCGCAAGATATATGCCACGAGCAAGGCAGCAATAAGTATGGCCACCAGACCTATTATGGCAATGCGCACCACCATCTTGTGTCGCGATTGTGTGGCGTGGCCGAGAGCTTTTTGCAGCGCGTTCTTTTCTTCGCGTTGTATGTGTTCGAGCAGCAGACCTGTGCGCTGAGACAGTTGCAGGCTAACCCTTTGCAGCCTGTTCAGCCTTGCAGCCACGTTTTCTTGTTGTCGGCTGTTTTGTTTTTGTTCCTCGTTCTGTATGTCGGTCAAGATGTTGGCTACCGAGTCGGCAATGTTTATTCTTTGTGCCGTGCTGTCGGTTTTGGTGTCGTGCAAGATGTTGGTCACGCCCACCGTGTCGGCATGTTGTCGTCTGAACGCATCGCCCAGCCTTCGGAAGAAGCCGCGTTTGCTTTTAATGATCTCATACACCTTTTCCCTTTGACCGTGTTGCCCGTACAGTTTTGAATGAATGACCACCGAGTCGCGTCCGCTCTGCAAGGCCTGCACCTTGTCTCGGTAGAAAGCGTCGCGGTTGTCAAAGGCCATAAGCTGTGCTACGCGCTTTGTGTTTTCGCGTTTCATGTGTATAAGTTCCACCAGCGTGTCTATGCGTTGGCGTTGTCCTTGGTCGGCAATGAACGGTTTGAGCTGCTTGGCCATCTGCTCAGATGTTGCTACCGACCGGTTGAAATGCGGCCACTCGCTGCCTTCGCCAAGCAACACCGACCGTTCGGCATTGTTTGTCTCAAGCAGCGAGCACACGAGGCTGTCTACCACGTCTCTGCGTTTCAACAGCTGTTCTGACGCATTGTTAAGAGCCACAAACAAGCGGCTGTTGTCATAGACCTGCCAAGTGGCGATAGCTATGACAACAGCCAGCAAGATATAGCCTGTAATGATTTTCTTACTTGTTCCGAATTTTGACATTTATCTTTATTCGTTTTTTGCTGATGGGGGATCAGCTGCGAGGGCTACCGGTTGAGGATCACTCTGCTGCGGGTGCCTCTGTGGCAGGAGCCTCTGCTGCGGGCTGCTCTGTGGCAGGAGCCTCGGTAGCGGGCTGCTCTGTGGCAGGCGCCTCTGTAGCAGGCTGCTCTGTGGCGGGAGCCTCTGTAGCAGGCTGCTCTGTGGCGGGAGCCTCTGTAGCGGGCTGCTCAACAGCAGGAGCAACAGAGTCGGTTACAGTTGTGTCTGCCTGGATGGCTACCATATCGCTGTTGGCGTTGATGTTCTTACTTGCAAATGCGTTGCTTACTGATACCATTACGATTGCTGCGATTGCTGCGAAAAATACCTTCTTCATATTCGTTAATTTTTTAAGTGTTAATATTTTTTTTGTTTCTTTCTCCGCCACTCCCTCAAGCTTTGTCTTTATCAAGATGTTCTCTTCTGTTGAGACGTTCTCTTCTGTTGAGATGTTTCTCTTTTTGTAGAGGAGGTTCTCTTGTTGAGAAGAACTCTTGTTTGTCGACTGCTTTGTTGTTTGTTGCGTCGTTCACTTAATAAAATGCAACGAGCGTGCCAAAACTGGCATGAAAATGTAAATCGCTGATAATCAGCAGCATAATTTTTTAGTCCTTGTTTTTGGTATGTGGAAAAGTGTGGAAAAGGTGTGGAATAATTCCGCACTTTTTTGTGGAATCCATTTCTTATTCGCCAATACCCAATTTCTCGATCTTGTTATAAATGGTTTTGCGGTCAATGCCGAGCAGACGTGCTGCCTTGCTCTTGTTTCCGTTTGTCTGTTGAAGGGCTTGCTTTATGCGTTCGCGCTCCTCGTTCTCGTCATGAAGCGTGAGCGATGGCTGTTGCTGCAAGGTCGGTCCCATTGCCTGTGACAGTTCGGCTGTGGTTATCAGCCGTCCGCGTGTGAGCAGCACAGCGCGTTTCATCACGTTGTTGAGCTGTCGCAGGTTTCCGGGCCATGTGTTGCTTACGAGCATCTCAGCGGCAGAAGCATCAAATCCTTCCACATTGCGTTGCAGCTCTTCGTTGGCTTGGCGAATGAAGAGATCGGCAAAGAGAAACAGGTCGTTGCCGCGTTCACGCAGCTGAGGCATGTAGATGGTAAACTCGTTAATGCGGTGGTAGAGATCCTCCCGGAACCGTCCTTCTGCCACGGCCTGTTCAAGGTTCTCGTTGGTGGCACACACCAGCCGGATGTCTACCTCTATCTCGCGGTCGCCGCCTACAGGGCGTATGCGTCGCTCCTGCAAGGCTCTCAGCAGCTGCACCTGCACGTCGTAGCTCAGGTTGCCCACCTCGTCGAGAAAGAGCGTGCCCCCGTTGGCGGTCTCAAACGCTCCTCGCTTGTCGCTGTCGGCTCCCGTGAACGAGCCTTTCTTGTGTCCGAAAAACTCTGATGCTGCCACATCCTTAGGAATGGCCCCACAGTCGAGAGCGAAGAACGGCTTGTCGCTACGGCTGCTCAGCTCATGAATGCGCCGTGCCACATATTCCTTGCCTGTGCCGCTTGCTCCAAGAATGAGCACCGACATGGGTGTGGGTGCAACGAGCTGCACATAGCTGTAAAGCTGCTTTGAGGGCTCGCTCTTGCCCTCAAGGTATCTTGGCACGTTAGAGCTGGGCCCGGCTTTGGTCTCATTGTTCTTGTTTGAAGAGCTGTGAGAGACTTTGTGTGGTGTTGAAGGGGTCGGGTTAGAGGCATCAGCAGTTGTTGGCGTGTCGGCTGCCTGCGCCAATGCGTCCTTTATTTTCTGAAGAAGAATGTCGGGTTGCACGGGCTTGGCAATGTAGTCGGCAGCTCCCAGTTTCATCGCGAGCACCGCGTTCTGCACCTCGGCATAATTGGTCATGACTATAAACGGCGCGTTGTGTCCACGCTTACGCATCCATCCAAGCAGGAACAGTCCGTCGTGGTCGGGCAACCGCAGGTCCGACAGCACCAGATCTGGCTTTGTGCCATCCATCAACAGTCGTGCGGCAGCGCCCACGCTTGTGGCTCTGCTCGTTTCAAATCCTTTCTTCTTCAGCCATGTCTGCATCATTGTGCCGAAGGCCAAATCGTCTTCTACAATTAATATGTGTGTCATCCAATTTGTTTAGTTATACCCAGTCGGTAAATGGGTTTATGAATTTTGCCATGCCATGAGAATTATTGTTTGTTGCAAATTTAGACAAAAAAAATGACATTAATGGTTTGGTATGGAAAAATCTCATTACCTTTGCCGTAATTACATTAAAAAACGAACCGTCTTAGAGACATTTCTTACAGCCTATGAGCATACAACAAACCGACATACCACAAGAGTTTAGCCAGTTTTATCTTAAGGATGTGACGTTTGTCAACCTTATGATGCGACGAATCTATAACGTCCTTATCGTGGCCAACCCCTACGATGCTTTCATGCTTGAAGACGACGGGCGCGTGGAGGAGAAGATCTATAACGAGTATATGGAGCTTGGCTTGCGCTATCCGCCCACGTTCACACAGGTGAGCACCACCGAGGAGGCACGCCGCGTGCTGAGCACCATGAACATAGACCTCGTGATCTGCATGCCCGGCAACGCCGACAACGATGCCTTCACCGTGGCTCGCGACATCAAACACTCGTTTCCCAACATCCACTGTGTGGTCCTCACGCCCTTCTCTCACGGCATCACGCGACGCATGCAGAACGAGGACCTGAGCATCTTCGACTATGTGTTCTGCTGGCTCGGCAACACCAACCTCATCCTTTCCATAATAAAGCTCATCGAGGACAAGATGAACATCGAGCACGACATCCATGAAGACGGCGTGCAGATGATTCTGCTTGTCGAGGACAGCATACGCTTCTACAGCTCCATTCTGCCCAACCTCTATAGCTATATCCTCCTGCAGAGCCAGCGTTTCTCAACCGAAGCGTTGAACCGCCACACCGCCACGCTGCGCATGCGCGGTCGTCCAAAGGTGGTGCTTGCCCGCACCTACGAGGAGGCGATGGCTCTCTATGACAAATATTCGGCCAACACGTTAGGCGTGATCAGCGACGTGCGCTTCCCCATAGGGGGCGTGAAAGACCCCGAGGCGGGTCTCAAACTGCTGCGTGCCATAAGGGCCAAGGACGAGTATGTGCCGCTCATCATCGAGAGCTCTGAGGCCCATAACCGTGAGCGTGCTGAGGCCGAGGGCTTCCGCTTTGTCGATAAAAACTCGAAGAAGATGAGTCTTGACCTGCGCCGCCTGCTGGAGGAACACATGGGCTTCGGCGATTTCATTTTCCGCGACCCCAAGACCCATGCCGAGATAATGCGCATTCACAGTCTGAAAGAGCTGCAAGACAACATCTTCAAGATTCCTGACGACTCCATGCTCTACCACATCTCGCGCAACCACATGAGCCGTTGGCTCTCTGCCCGCGCCATCTTCCCCGTGTCGGCGTTCCTGAAGAACGTCACATGGCACAAGCTACAGGACGTTCAGGCTCACCGTAAGATCATCTTCGATGCCATTGTGCAGTATCGTCACATGAAGAACATTGGCGTGGTGGCTGTGTTTGACCGTCTGAAGTTTGATGCCTACTCCCATTTCGCCCGCATTGGCGAAGGCTCGCTTGGCGGCAAGGGGCGCGGCCTGGCTTTCCTTGACAGCGTGATAAAGCGTCATCCCGACTTCAACCAATATAAGGGTGTGAGCGTGCAGATACCCAAGACCGTGGTGCTCTGTACCGATGTGTTCGACCGCTTCATGGAGCAGAACAACCTCTACCAGATAGCGCTCAGCGATGCGCCCGACGAGGAGATCCTGAAACATTTCCTTCGCGCACAGTTGCCCGACTCGCTGATAGCCGATTTCTTCACCTTCTTCGATGCCACGCACAGTCCGATAGCCATACGCTCCAGCTCGTTGCTCGAAGATGCCCACTACCAACCCTTCGCAGGCATCTACAGCACCTACATGATTCCGTGGCTCGACGACAAGTATGCCATGCTCTCCATGCTGGCGTGTGCCATCAAGGGCGTCTATGCCTCGGTCTATTATAAAGACTCTAAGGCCTACATGACAGCCACGAGCAACGTCATAGACCAGGAGAAGATGGCTGTGATCTTGCAGCAGGTCGTGGGCAAGCAATATGACGGACGCTTCTATCCCAACATCAGCGGCGTGCTGCGCTCCATCAACTATTATCCCATTGGCGACGAGCAGGCTGAAGACGGCATAGCGTCGCTGGCCTTGGGTCTTGGCAAGTATATCGTGGACGGCGGGCAGACGCTGCGCGTGTCGCCATATCATCCTAACCAGGTGTTGCAGACGAGCGAGCTGGAGACCGCCCTGCGCGAGACACAGACACGCTTCTACGCGCTTGACACCACACATGTGGGCAACGATTTCCAGGTCGACGACGGCTTCAACATAGAGCGCGTAAAGGTGAAGGAGGCCGTGGGCGATGGCTCCATAACCTATCTCGCCTCCACCTACGACCCCTATGACAACGTCATGCGCGACGGCATCTACGAGGGTGGGCGCAAGGTCATAACCTTCTCTGCCGTGCTTCAGCAAGACGTGTTCCCGCTGCCCGAACTGCTACAGATGTCCATGCGCTACGGCGCCGAGAGCATGCGCCGCCCCGTGGAGATCGAGTTTGCCTGCAACCTCAACGACGACCGCACGGGCGAGTTCTACCTCTTGCAGATCCGTCCCATCGTCGACTCTAAGCAGATGCTCGATGAAGACGTGGCTGCCGTGCCCGATGAGGCTTGTCTGCTGCGCTCGCACAACTCGTTGGGCCACGGCATCAACGACGACGTGGTCGACGTGGTTTATGTGAAGACCGACGACGATTTCACAGCCATGAACAACCCCGCCATTGCCGACGACATAGAGCGCATAAACCGCACGTTTCTTGACAGCGGACGGGGCTATGTGCTTGTGGGGCCGGGACGTTGGGGCTCAAGCGACTATTGGTTGGGCATTCCCGTGAAATGGCCACACATAAGTGCGGCAAAGGTCATCGTGGAGGTGGCGCTGAAAAACTATCGCGTGGACCCCAGTCAGGGCACCCATTTCTTCCAAAACCTCACGAGCTTCGGCGTGGGCTATTTCACCGTCGACACCAACCGTGCCGACGGCGGACTCTTCCGAAAGGATCTTCTCGACCTCATGCCGGCTGTGGAGGAGACCAGATATGTGCGTCATGTGCGTTTCAGCTCGCCTCTGCGCATCATGATGGACGGCAAGAAACAGGAGGGCGTGGTGCTTGTGCCTCAGACCGAGTAGGCGTTCTCTTGGTGTCAACTCGTTTCTTGTCAACTCGTTTGCTGTTGAGCAAGTTGGAAACTTGCTCAACTTAAGTTAAGTAAGTTAAGAAAGCAAAAAACTTGACAAATATCATCTGAAAAACTTGCAATTATAAGACGAAACTCTTATCTTTGCAATGTTTTTCATGGTATTAGATTTAAGGTTAACAAAAAGATGGGGACACAGCGGTGCCCCTTTTTTTATGTCCTTAAGCTTTTAGCGCGTTTAAATGAAAAAACTATAACAACCTTTCGCGTTTCTTGAAAAAAACATATACCTTTGCATGCTTGAAAAGAAACGAAGAAAACTGAGATTATAAAAAAGATAATGATTGAGAAAATGAAACAATGTAAATTTTTACTCATGTTGCTCTTGCTCTTTATCGGCATGGGCGCTTATGCACAAAATGTTGTTGACAGCAAGAACATCTTCACCGAGACCTTCGACAAGATGAACGGCAAAGGCGGCAACGACGGCAATTTTAACGTATTGGGCTCTCCCATCGGCAACTTGTCTTCTGACGACTGCGACAACGCCGGATGGAGCTACTCGGGTCGAAGCAACGGCAAGGCCGACAAGTGTGTGCGTATAGAGATGTCGGCTTCGCTGACCACACCTGCTCTCGCCAACCTCTAGGGCGATGCCTTCCTCTTCTTCCGTGCGGCACAGAACCGCAATGTCGCTACCTCCATTAATCTGTCTATATCGGGTGAAGGCTCTCTCTCTGAAAAGAGCGTGAAGCTGGAGAAGACGTTTAAAGATTATGTGGTGCTCATCAAAGGCGGCACACCCGAGACCAAGATCAAGTTTTCATGTAGCATAGGTGGATGTTTCTTCCTTGACAACGTCAAGATTAACATCGATGGCACGCCTACGTCTATCGGCAGCATCAGCGGCAACGCTTCGGTTGAGGCTGCCAAGGTCTACACCATCGACGGACAGTATGTCGGCAACAGCACCAAGGGTCTGAAGAAGGGCTTCTACATTGTGGGAGGCAAGAAGGTCGTGTTATAAACAAAAAAATAGGCGATGTCTATCGTCGCTTCCGACAAGTTATGGAAAAGAAAATTTACTCTGCGCCCCAAATACAGCTCTTAGAGATTGATGTAGAGGACACGATGGTGAACAAAACCTCTATGCTGCATGACCAAAACTAGATTGTGGTTGATCCTGCCACTATAGGCAAGGTCAATGCTAACAATGCCGCTTCAAAGATAACAATCAACGGGGTGTGGGACGATAAATAAAACCTTTTTCCAAAAAACGAAAGAAAGGTTTAAAAGCAAAAACTTATTGTTAAAGGCAAAGGTCAGACAATGCACAACGAGGCGTGTCTGGCCTTTGTTTGTATGTCAGATTTTGTTAAATTTCTCCAAGAAGGGCCATTTAGCCCTTTGCCGATGCTGTGTTTGTCGCATTTTATTTGTATTTTTGCCATGCCTAAAAAGGGTGTATGTCCTTTTTTAAGCATCGTTTTTTAGCAACACCAAGCTGTGGAAAAGACAATCAGTATAAGGTAAAAACAGCTTCTTTGTTGAGCCTAATGTTATAAAGACATTTTTATCCTTGGGGTTGCTCTTACAAAAGTTATAGAACAAAAGAAAATGCAGAAAAGACAAAAAAGAGAGAACAAGAGTTTTTTAACACGTCTTCTTTCGCTTGTGGTCGTCGTGCTCCTCATAGCCACGGCGGCAGCGGTGCGTGACGGCAAGCTCTTCGGACACGAATGGAGCAAGCCGCAGGCCTCACAAGCAACGGCTGCCGATGGCAACGACACGCTCGTTGTGCTGCCCGACGGTGGCTTCGTTGTGAACACAAAGCCGCTCGCAAAGGATGTTATGGGCTATGGAGGCAACGTGCCGCTGAAGATAAGCGTAAGTAAAGACGGGGAGGTAGACAGCATCGTGGCGGAGCCTAACGCTGAGACCCCCGACTTCTTCGATTATGCCAAGACGCTGTTCGACCGGTGGAAGGGCAAGACCGTTGACGAGGCCATGGCTCAGAAGGTGGATGCCGTGACGGGAGCAACGTTCTCGTCAAAGGCCATCATTGGCAACATGAACCGCGGGCTGGCTTATGCCAAGCGGCATGTGGCGGCTGAAGAACAAGACCGCGCGTCGTGGGCAACGGCATCTGCTGCAGGGGCTTTCCTTGATGGCGGTTGGACCGTTGGCGGCATCGCGGCTGTGGTCGTGGTGTTGCTCGGTGCCGTCGTGCCGCTTCTCACAAATAGCCGTCGTTGGCGTTATGTGCAGCTCGTGCTGAACGTTGTCGTTTTGGGATTGTGTACAGGCACCTTCGTGTCTTATGCTCTCTTCATGCGCCTCTTTTCGGGTGGCGTGAGCGTTGCTGCCCTCTCGGCCCTTGCCGCCCCGCTGCTCATGGTTGCCGTGGCTTTGGTCTATCCCTTGGTTGGCAAGCAAGGCTATTATTGCGCCAACATGTGCCCGTTTGGTTCTGCACAGGAGCTGGCGGGCAAGCTCTCGCGTCGCAAGCTTCGTGTGTCGCCGCGCCTGAACAAGGGGTTGGTGATGTTCAAAAATGTGCTCTGGTGCGTGCTCATGGTGTTGCTGCTCACGGGTGTGTGGACGGCATGGATCGACTATGAGCTGTTCACCGCCTTCCTCTATTCTTCGGCCTCTGTCTGGGTCATAGCAGCAGCCGTGGGGTTCCTTGTGCTCTCGGTGTGGGTGCCCCGTCCTTATTGCCGCTTCGTATGTCCCACAGGCTGCCTTATAAAGCCCTCGCTCTCATGGGCGAAAAGAAAGAACACCAAAGGAACGAAGCCCACGGAGAGGAACTAAGGAAGGTGTGAAAACGTAAAAAACATTTTTGCGCTTCGCGCATTTTTTTAAACATTCTTGCGCTCCGTAGGTGCTCAGGCGCTTCGCGGAGTTATTTCCATTAATTGAACATTCTTGCGCTCCGTGGGTGCTCAGGCGCTTCGCGGAGTATG
>OKRS01000635.1_pt1 | contig 26321 bp, 18 predicted proteins | sample 1601191 | NCBI WGS metagenome assembly OKRS01 (sample SAMEA3541509, study PRJEB24748) | human gut metagenome | biome: human gut; feature: human-associated habitat; material: faeces | place: China | collected 2012
TCGAAAGGGTCAATGCGAGGTATTCGCCTCGGTTATTGCGAAACTGCGAGGCAAATCCATCGTATTGCCCTTTCAGAGAGAGATTCTTGTAATAGTTGGTGGTGACGCCGCCAGTAAGCGAGAGCGATGGCAACAGTCTGCCTTTCGCTATCTTATAGTCATAACGTGCCCACTCCACTTCGTATTCCGCCGACCTGACATCGGGAGAGATATTCAGGAAACTCTGATAGATGTTTTCCGAATTCCGTTTGTCTTCAACAGTCAGCGGACATGACGAAAGGCTTTCCTCCTTATCACTTGACAGAATGTCCAACTTCAGATCATCTCCGACGGGATAATTCATCGCCGACTTCAAAGTAAGCAGACTCTGCCATGCCATATTCTGCTGATGCGTAAGACAGTATTCGTCCTCAGCCACCTGCGATTCCATCTGCACCACATCCGGGCGTCCTTTCTCACCAAGTTCATACTGGCGTTTCGTCTTTGCCAGCATACGTCGGCTTTCGTCCAGCTTCTCGCTTGCTATCCGTATGCTTGCCTCTGCGTATGCAGCATCTACATATTTCTGCATCACGTCAATGGCTATATTGTCCTGCGCTTTCTGCATCGCCGTAGCAGAATAGTCACGGCTCAACCGGGCTTGCTTGAAAGCATTGATTGTGGCGAAACCGTCAAACACATTCAGCTCGGCATATAGCTGATAATAGTTGTTGAATGTCGTCACATTATTATATGTATTAGTCTCAGGGTCGATGTTTCGTCCCCAAGCATACTGCCCCTGCACTCCACCTGCTACGGTAGGCAAGAATGCTGCTACGGCATGATGATAGTCTTGCTTGCGTTGACGGGCATTGATAGTCTCACGCTTCACATCCGTGGCATGCTCTACGGCATACTTCATGCAGTCGTCAAGACTCCAGCTTTGTGCCGCGACTCCAGACGCAAGAAGCATCCATCCTATCAGTATTACTATTCTTTTCATGATCTTCCTCATTTTTATATAATAAGGACAATGGTTGTGCCAAAAGCATATCTTCGTTGATAATCAAACGGTTAGCACAAAAGCCTTATTATATGTATTGTCTAATAATTAGACACAACCGTCAAATTATTGGACAAATAGGGAAGGGAAAAGGACTCAACAAAGAAAAAGAAAAGCCGTAGGTTGGTATCAGAATTAAAACTAATTTTGTACCTTTGCATCTGCTTGCTAAAGAGTAAGCAGACATAAAGGTCCCGTAGCTTAGCTGAATAGAGCGTCAGATTCCGGTTCTGAAGGTCTTGGGTTTGAATCCCAACGGGATCACATTTATTTTCACAATAAAAAAGGAGAGCCATTGCGGACTCTCCTTTTTTTATTGTGATTGTATTTTAATACAACTCTACAGCGTTGCTATATTCCGAACGCTTGTCGTATTTAAGCGCGTCTGTCAACGTGGCTGCGTTGCATCGGAACGAGAAGTTGTAGCTCGTGTACGTGGGTCAGTCGCTATCTTGATAAGCTTAGCGACCATCAGCACGAAATCGTACAGGACATAAGTGTGCGCCATACGGCGAAACTGTTCGGTGGAAATAAATGGTCTAAAGGTTTTTCATACTGCAGATTTTGTAGTACATTTGCATATAAGAATCACCGTAATCAATAGTTTTATGGCTAAAAAAGTGAATAAAAACAATTTTGATATTGACTTTACTTTCCTTCACGCAAGGAATCTTATTGTTGTGCTGTTCTCTGTCATTATGCTGGTTTCTTGTGAAAGACAAAGCCCGACATGGAAACAGATGGATATAGCAGAGAGTCTTTTGAATACCAAGCCGGATTCAGCACTTGCTATATTAGAAGGCATACCGGCCTTTAATGTTAAGGGAAAAGAAACCTCTGCCAGATATGCACTGCTTAAATCAATGGCGTTGGATAAGAACTGTATTGATACAACAACATTTGATGTCCTTCAACCGGCCATTGATTATTATATCGAGCATGGTTCTCCTGATGAGCAACTTCGGACATATTATTATCAAGGAAGGATTTATCAGAACAAAGGTGATGATGATGCCGCGATGCAAAGTTTTATGAGAGGAAAAGAGTATTGCCAAGAAGCCACAGATACTTTGATTATGGCAAATCTCATGGTAGCTCAAGGAAGCATTCAATATTCGATATATAAAATAGATGAATTTATAAACAACAACCTTGAGGCAGCTAATTTATATAAAATCATTGGTCGAACCGACTATGAAATACTTAGCCTCGCAAATGCTTTGGATGGAAGTATTCTTAATAATGATAAATCCCTTACAGATAGCATTATGTCTATTGCGCAGGAACGAGTTAAACAAAAACCGGAATTTGCTTCAGTGATAGTTCCGTACAATTTATCTTATGCTTTGAAGTTTGGGAATAAGGAAGAGGTTATTCGTATTTTGAACTATTATGAATCTATGAAATCCATCAATGACGTAGATAGATTGGACATTGCAGAAGCCTATTGCAAAATTGCTGATGCGCCTAATGCAATGCGTGTCTTGACTTCTATACCATATACTTCAAAGACCCGCTCATCTTTGAAGTATATGGCCATCCTGCCACGCGCATTGGAATTAAACGGAGATTTTGCTGGAGCTTTACAGGCATATCAGGATTTCTCAACAACTATTGATTCAATTCACATGAATATTTTTTCTCATGATTTACTGTTTTCCAAAGAACGTCATGAGATGGAGAAATTAAATTTGATTGAAACCCAAAAGAAAGATAAGGTGATCTGGCTAAGCCTGTGCATAACATGTGTATTATTGATTTTCATTAGTTATATATACTACCGTTATAAACTGGGACTAGCAAAAATCAAATTGGATGATAAGGAGAAAATAAGATTGCAGTTAGAACAGGAGAACCTCAAAAGGGAAAATGAAAACCTTGAATTGGAGAGACATAACGCTATTCTTGAGAAACAAGCTGCAGAATTAGAATGTGAACGTCAATCCTTGACCGCAGATAACCTTAGGCTTAAAATAGAACAACTTGAGAATGAAAGTGAAGCTCTTAAAGAGGTTTTGGAAAGACAAAAAGATTTAGCAAAACCCGTTGAAGATGCCATCAAAATAAGGATAGAAATGCTAAATGGATTATTGGCTTCACGAATAACTGATAATACCTCTTACGCAGAACCGTATAGAACATGGAAAGATCAAGTTATTCAAGATAAGGACGAGTTCATGAATACCACTCGTCTGGCATTTAAGGCTTCTCATCCTAAATTTATTAAATACCTTGAACAATATGGGCTTACTGAATCGGAGATTAATTATGTTTGTCTTTATGCGATTGGACTTCGAGGAAAAGAAGTTGGTGAATATATGCAGCTGAAAAGGCATTATCACATTAGCAGTGATGTACGTAAGAAACTTGGTATTGATGAGCATCAAACTAACATCGGTATTTACATTAGAAAACTTATGAAGCAATTGTAGTTTGATTATATAATTACTTTATCAGCTCCGAAACAGTCTATCTACCCAATCTGGTGGATGGACTGTTTTTATTGTATGACCTTAAATTTCACAACTTTATCATTATTCCTGCCCGTCAAACTTTTGACAACCATGCGCAGAAATCTATCACCACCTCATTCATAAACCACTGATTATCAGCATAACAAAAAGTTTGGCTGTCAAACTTTTACCCTTGGTTGAAAACTTTTTATATAGTAATTTTGCATCAGTTTAATCAATAGAAGTAGGAGAAAATAAATGTTCTAATGTAGCCTTTAGAGAAAATGCTGAAGCTAATATCCGAAAGTTTTTTTATGACATTATGAATTTCAAAATCGTAAATACTTGATATCTATGAGGAAAGTTGTAATTTTGTTTTTAGTAATAATGCTATCCTTCACTGGTATTATGCATGCACAGGAAGTAGAGGGATACGTTTTAGACAATCAAGGAAAGCCTGTAGAGCTTGCATCGGTAGCCATCTTAACTACTACTGATTCTACATTGTTAGGAGGTTGTATAACGACGGCAGGTGGTCAGTTTAAGGTTAATATTCCCGACAAGAACAAAATTGTGATAGTGAGGGTATCTTGTATGTCGTATGAAAATGCTTTCCAAACCAAGCAAGTGGACAATAATCCCATGAAAATTACGCTACATCCAAAGGCTGTTGGTTTGAATGAAATTACTGTATCGGCATCAAGGTTCGTACAAAACACGATGGGGTACTCTGTAAACTTAACTGACTCTCCTGTCTTGAAAGGAAAGAAAACAGCTGAGGCTTTGATATTCCTCCCAGGAATAACTAAAGAAAACGGAGTTATCAACATTAATGGACTTCCTGTTAGCGAAATATATGTAAATGGAATTAAAATAACCTCGCCGGAAGAACTTAATAAGTTTCCTGCTAATATGATCGGCTCTGTGAAGGTTGATTACCTTGCAGAAAGTAAAACCAATGCCTCTACTGGTGGAGGAGTTATCAATATCTCATTAAGGAAAATAGCCGATAGGAACTATTACGGTAGTTTGTCTGCGGAGGGAACCGTACACAAGGGGAACGGTATAGAAGAAGAAAGCTTAGGAGGAACAATATACTATAGATATAAGAATATGCATATTTATGATAATCTATCGCTGCCTTGGTATCAGTATAAAGAGACTGGTAAACAATTTCTTTATAATAAATTGTCGGGCATAGAGAAGCAGAGTAGTGAAAGAGACTATAATAGAGGCTATAGTTTCTCTAATCGACTGAGCCTTACTCAACAATGTAACAAACAATCGTCTTTGAGTTTTAGTTACTATATCTCAGCCAACCACAACCATTCACACTTAAATACTTATGATGACGATAATAACACAAATATAAGAATTTACAAACGAGTGGTTGAACAAGAAGTAACCACAAAGTATTTACCTCCTCTCGGTAAGAGTAATATTTTGGTAGATTTGACGATAGATTACTATAACAGGCACGCAAATACAGTTACAAATTATCTTGGGAATAGCGCAGAAAGCGAAGGAACAACTGATAAGCAAAATAATAATCTTTGGAAAACTTCATTAGATTTCACTCAACCCATAGGTAGAAATCTACTGACTTATGGTGGTGCTGTTCAATTTGTGAATCAGCAATTTATTCCTTTAGTAGTAAACAATATGACTGACGAATTTTTCGTAAGCAACAGTAGAACGAAAGTCAAGGGCTTTACCCCTTATGTCTATGTTCAGTTAGCGGGAGCATTCAAGAAATTTAAATATTCTTTTGGCGTAAATTGGCAAATGAATCAAATTTCATATAGAGATTATGAGTCCTCTGCAATTTCCAAGAACATACAGAGAGAATTAAGTCCTTCGATTAGTTTAATGACTCCATTAAATAAAAACGGAAGCAGTATCTTTCGTTTTGCTTTTAAGCATATATTGAAAAACATACCTTATTCAGCAATATCATCAACGATTAGATGGTCGAATGCCTCTAATTATTCAGTGGGAAACCCAAATCTGAAGGCTCCAACGAATGATATGTTGATGGCTTCTTTATCTTTCTTTAAAGATTTATTTAGAGTAACGGGTATCTATATATACTCTAATAATAATATTTATTGGCAGACCAAAAATAGTTCGGAGAATAAAAATTACGTTTACACACGTCCTGTTAATCTTGATGGGATAAATGTGTATGGTATGAGTGTGGAATTAAATCTACAACCTTTGAAAAGTTGGATGATGAAGGCCATGGGTAAATTAGAATTGCATGCAGAGGATATAATTTTAGATGGTATAAGATATGACAAAAATAGATTCCGACAATATTATACTCTTTATAATAGTTTCAACCTCCCATCAGGATGGGGCGGTATGTTGAATGTAATGGTAGAGCCTACATTTAGGAACTTAGTCAGGGTTTATTATGCAGTCTATAATGTTACGGGAAATATTTATAAAGATCTTTTCAAAGATAAATTAGAATTAGGGCTGTCGTTTGGACTTGCAGGAAAAGAACGCAAATACTCACGACAGACAAATTTATTTAAGACTACTTATGAGAATACCACTGCAATTCCATATATAGGACTCTCTTTAAAATGGAATTTTGAGAAAGGTAATCATTCTACAATTAAGAAAATTACAGGTAACCAAGAATATAATGAGATAAAAGATATTCGATAAAATGGCAACAGAAGAATTCACATATAAACAATATTTAGCAATGAAGCGAACATAGAAGTTGAGGGTTACGATGCAGAAACCTACGGAGTAGCCAATGGTGTAATAACAACCACATCGCATACACCTCTACAAACGGCAGAAGGCAGCGTGTTCACGGCACAGGTAATGATAATGGATTGCAAGTATAATCTCGTCAGCGGAATGACAGGCACGGCATCTATACTTGTGAGCAATGAAAGCATAATTCAAAGGATTATCCAGAGAACTAACTCCAATCTGCTCACACTCTATTAACTGTCCGTGGGTGCGTGGCTACGGCGGGACGCCATAGCCTCCTTAGTTAGCCCCGCAAGCTCATGCAATCACAATAAAAAAAGGAGAGTCCTGTGAAAGACTCTCCTTTTTTTATTGTATGATTCTATTTTAATACCACTCTACAGCGTTGCTATATCCCGAACGCTTGTCGTATTTAAGCGCGTCAGTCAACGTGGCTGCGTTGCATCGGAACGAGAAGTTGTAGCTTGTGTACGGGGCAAGCACCACAGAGCACGACATATTGAAGCAGTGGAGGTCGCGCTGAAGCGAAGCGGTTGTCATTGAGAGTTCCTTTCTCTCGAAGTCGTAACCTGATGAGAACGAGATGTTCCATCCGTCGCTGAGACGAACGTTACCGCTGACGTTAAGGTTCTGCGTGAACTTATACGGATAGCGCATTGACTTGGTGTTGAACTTTCCACTGGTGTTCTCACGCATCGTGATACCATATCCGAAGGTCAGCGACCACGGCATATTGAAACGCATGTAGCCGTCGGCATCGGTCTCAGCCTTGCCACCGCCACTCTTCTTCTTGGCACCGCGCTGTCCAGCCACCATTGTGTCGTCCACGTTCGACTCGATGTCGGTATCCATACCGTCTTCATCGTCCTTGTTCTTCTTTTTCTTGTCGTCCTTGTCATCTCCGCCACCGAACCACTTCTTTATCTTATCAGGTGTGAGTGTGAATGAGAAGTTCTGCGACGTTCCCTGGAAACGACCGAACTTGCCCATGCCCCAAAGCGTGTGGTTGCCCACATAAGGATGTCCGTTGGCGTCAAGCTCATAAGCGTATGAAGCGAAGACTGCCGTCATGTTGAACGTATAGTTCTTCCACCATTTCAGGCGGATTCGCATGGAGAGATCGCTGAGCGGCTTCTCCTTAGCAGCCATATTGTAGCTCATCGAGAGTCCCAGCTCGTCGATGATGCTGAGCTTCTTGAATCCAGTTGAGTCCTTGTCAGACTTTATCTTCATCTCCACATTGTTGGAGAGGTCGAAGCTGATGTTGCCGGTCTTTCCCTTACCGGGCACTCCGAACAGCTGTCCGCTGTAAGGCGAATACTCCACGAGGTCCACCGAACCGTCTGCATTGGTTTTCTGATACGTCTTGTAATATCCGTAACGGCTGGCAGAGAAGTCAGGCGCATAGCTGAAGCTTACCGACGGCGTAATAACGTGACGAACAGCCTGTATCTTGTCGCCGAATATCTTACGGCTCGGGATGTAGAAACCATACATCTTGGTGGATGCACTAATCGATAAGTTATAATTATAGACGTTGTTGAATCCATAGATGGTGTCACATACCTCACGCTGTCTGGTGTCGTCCCATGAACGCATCACCTTGTTGGTGTACATGCGGTCGGTGAAGTTGAACGACGGAGAAATGTTGAGGTAATTGAAGAGAGTGAAATTGCCGCTGATAGGAATAGAGTGGTTCCATCCGTTTCGCCAGTCCTTTATCAGATTGGAATGGAGGAAGCGGTCTTCCTTCGTGTTGATGCTGTTGGAGATGTGTCCGGTATACGACATCGAAATCTTCTCATACCACTTCTCGTCGCCTACGGCATGCTTCCTCTTGAATGGATAGAAGCGTGAGATCGAGATGTTGAGGTCAGGCAGAGTCATGGCGATGCTTGAGTCGCGCATGTTCTGCGAGAGGTTGGCAGTGGAACTGAGCGAGAGTCCGATGCTTGAGAAGGTCGTGCTCCACGATACTGAAGATGTACGTGTCGACTGGGTCAGCGTCTGCGGATTGTAGAGCGAGTTGAGATTGTTGCGCTCATAGCTTGACGTGGCGAAGTTTACGCTTGCCGAGAGCGAGCTGTAAGGATTTGCCTTCGAGTCCTGACGATGGCTCCACTGAATCTTGAAACTCTTCTGACGTGAGAAGTCGGGCATACCCTTATCGCCGGTCTTGGTGTCCTGATAGCTTACGTAGAAGCTGCCGTTAAAGCGATAGCGCTTGTTATAGTTAGACGCCGCAGACAGTCCCCACGAACCCTTGGTATAGATTTCGCCCAAAAGCTTTAGGTCCATCTTGTCGTTGATGGCAAAATAGTAGCCACCGTCGCGCAGATAGAATCCGCGGCTGTTCTCATCGCCGTACGTAGGCATGATAAAGCCGGAAGAATAGCTCTTGGTGAAGGGGAAGAAGCCGTAAGGAATGGCAAGCGGCAGAGGCACGTCAGCCACAACAAGGTATGCGGGACCGAACACCACGTCCTTGCCGGGGCGCACCTTGGCGCGAGAAAGGGCAATATAGAAGTCGGGATGCTTGGCGTCGCAAGTGGTGTAACGTCCGTGCTGCAGATAAATGTCGCCGTTGGCGTTACGCTTTGATATCTCACTCTGGAGGAAACCGTCCTCCTGCTGAGTGTATACCTTAGATATAAGACCCTTCTTTGTCTTGAAGTTGAACGCCATCGTATCACTCTCATACTTGTCGGCTCCCATCGTGAAGACAGGCGTACCAATAAGCTTTAAGCCAGTGGTGTCGGTGGTGTCTCGCGCTCCCGTGGCATGCACTAAGGACGAGTCAATGCTCATGTGTATCTTCTCCGAAGCGAGGTCCATGTTCTCATACTTCACCGTAGATGCACCGTAGAGACGTGCTGTCTTTGACATAGCGTCGTAGACGAGCGAGTCTTCCGCAGAATACTGCACAGGCGAATTGATGCCGTTGGCACGCTGACGGTTAATCGAGTCAAGACGAATGGAATCGTCGATGGCACGGTTATGATGATAGATGGCAAGCTGCATGGAGTCCATCTTCGTGGTGTCCACAATCTCCCTTCCCAGGGAGTCGCGCAAGATGCTGTCAGCCTCCATGTTAAGCTCAGCCGTCTCAATAGAGTCGCGTAGTTCCTTCTTGCTCTTACGCTTTTGCGACAAGGGCGCAACAGAGCTTGCCATCACGAAGACGACAACGCAGAGCAATAGGGCTATGAGGGTCTTTGTTCTCAATTTCAGTTTCTTTTGTTATATCAAATTACTTTTCCGGTTCAAAGATATCTTTCATTGCTCTGAACCTTGCAAGTGTTTCGCCACCGAACTTTGCGAGGCTTTTCTCAGCCTGCTCGATGGTTTTCTCGCGGGAGAGGTGTGACTTCGAGTAGAACTTGTCCGCGTAACATATCAGTTTCTCCTCGATGGTTTCGGGCTGCAGGTCGTGATGAGGCAGCGGCAGGTTCTGCGAGACGATGTCGTCAAGTGTGAGTCCTGCTCCTGTATGGCGTTCGCAAATGCGAGCGTATCTCTCGTCTATTCCTTCCGAACGAAGGAGTTCGGCGCCGCAGACACCGTGGCGGATGTACGGCTCCGTGCCGTGACATTCAATGGACGGTGCGTCCACGCGTATTATTCCGACGTCATGAAGCATGGCAGCTTCGCGTACGAAGTCGGTGTCGATGTTTAGTTCAGGGTGTTGGGAAGCTATCTGCAGCGCACGACGCGCCACAGATTCGCTATGCGTAACGAGGATGTGGCGCAATGCGTCACATCCTCCGTAGTATTTGTCAATTATTGTTTCGTACATATATAAGATTACTCGTGCTCGCGCTCAATGTAGGCGATAACGTCACCCTTAGATACCTTTGAGCCACGCTTAGCGTTGATCTCGACAATCTTGCCACCGAGTGCAGCTGGTACCTCAACGAATTCGCCCCAAGGAGCCTGGATGTAGCAGAGAACGTCGCCTTCCTTATACTCCTTGCCGATGAACGGCTCGACAGTCGGTGCGCACTCGCCTTCACCTGAGAACTCCCAGTAGATGTCGCCCTTAACGGGAGCAACGATGGCGTCAGCCTTGGCGTGCTTGTAAGCGCTGAGCTGCTCGGGAGAAAGATTGGCGCCGAGCTTGGCGTCCTTGAGCTTCTGGAGGTCAGCGAGGAAGTTCTTCTTAGCCTGACCGCCCTTATAGTTGCGATACTGCTCCGGATGCATGGCAAGCTCAAAGAGCTCTTCGTCGTCCTGACCATACTCCCATCCGTTCTCGTCCATCTCCTTGCGGAATGAGTCGAGGGCGTCTGTGAGGAGAGTGTGAGCGTCAACGTCTGTGAATTCGCGACCCTGCTTCTTGGCAAGCTCTACGAGTTCGGGATCGATGGTTCCAGGAATCTTTCCTGACTTTCCAAGAATCATACCCCACATCGAGTCGTCCATCATCACGAAGCGACCCTTGCCCTGCTCGATGGTGAGAAGGTTCATGAGGGCGATGTTCTTCACGTACTGTGAGAACGGTGTCACCAATGGAGGATAACCTACGCGCGGCCATACATACTCCACCTCGTCGAAGAGCTTGATGAGGAGATCGTCCATAGAAAGCTCGTCCTCGCCGTTCTTCTTGCGTACGTTGTTGATGGTGGTGCGCATACCGCCAAGGTCAGCCATCATTGATCCCATCATACCGCCGGGGAGACCGCAGCCGAGAAGGAGCGATGACATAATCTTGTTGCCGGGATTGATGAAGTAGCCGAGCCACTCGTCAATAAACTCCTGAGTGAGGGCACGAGCCTTCATATATGCAGACATGTTGATTTCGGGAACCTCGAAGCCCTCGTTCTTCAACATGCTGATAACAGAGATAACGTCCGGATGTACCTTACCCCATGAAAGCGGCTCGATGGCTGTGTCGATGATGTCTGCGCCGTTGTTGCAGACCTCGAGGATGGAAGCCATAGACAGACCAGGACCTGAGTGGCCGTGATACTGGATGATGATTTCAGGATACTTGTCCTTGATCATCTTTGTGAGCTTGCCGAGGAATGCGGGCTGACCGATACCAGCCATGTCCTTGAGGCAGATTTCCTCAGCGCCGGCAGCGACGAGCTGGTCAGCGATGTTCATGTAGTACTCCAGAGTGTGTACGGGAGAGTTGGTGATGCAGAGTGCGCACTGGGGAGTCATACCACCTTCCTTAGCCCACTTGATGCTGGGAATAATGTTGCGCACGTCGTTCAGACCGTCGAAGATACGTGTGATGTTGGTACCCTGCTTTGCCTTTACCTTATACATAAGGGCACGTACATCGTCAGGTACGGGATACATGCGGAGGGCGTTGAGACCGCGGTCGAGCATGTGGGTCTTGATGCCTACCTCGTTGAAAGGCTTGCAGAAAGCGCGTACCGCATCATTTGGATTCTCGCCGGCAAGCAGATTAACCTGCTCGAAGGCTCCGCCGTTGGTTTCGACGCGGGCAAAGCAACCCATGTCGATGATGACGGGAGCGATGCGCTCCAACTGGTCTTTACGTGGCTGGAACTTTCCGGAAGACTGCCACATATCTCGATAAACGAGACTGAACTGGATTTTCTTTTTCATCTCTATTCCTTATTATTATAGATTTCGTTTTGCATAATAAAAGCGCCCTTAACGCCGTCGCGCTAAAGTGCCGCTCTTTCAAATGTGCAAAATTAGAGAAAAAAATCCAATTCCGTGGTATAAGTAAAGATAAAATAACAACTTATGACAATAAATCAATCTAACTTCTCCTAACCTGCCACCTCGTCACGAGCGTGGCAAGTGCTCCGTAGACTATCACTTGCATCCACAGCGCCTTTATCTCCGGCCAGATGTCGGAGAAGAGACAACCCATGGTATTGAGCTTTATGAAGCCCTGAATGCCGAATGTGGACGGGAAGAGATAGCCGGTCAATTGCCATATTTCGGGAATGTTGCTCTTAGGCCACGACACGCCCGACATGAAGAGGAAGGGCACGGATGTGAACACCACGAGGAGCATGACATTCTCTCTCTGCCTTACAATGAATGAGAAGGTTATGGCAAAGAAGATGCAGGCGAGAAGATACGGTATGGTGAAGAGCAGAAACTCGCCGCGAGGCATTATGTGCACGAAGTTGAAGATGCGCGGTATTGCCAACAACACCCAAGCCGACAACATCACGAAGAGCACAAAGAAGCCCAACGTCCTGCCCACCATGATGCGCGAAAGACCGAAATTGCGTTCGAGCATAGGCTTTAGACGTACAAAGCCGTGCTTCTCGTAGGACGTGCCATAAGCCATGCCAATGCCGAGAAGCAGAACCTGCTGCAGCACGAGCACCAGCACGCCGGGCAGGATAAAGTTGCCATATCCTCCCGTATTGTTAAACATCGGTACGTCGCGTACGTTTATCGGACTCGCTGTTATTTCTCCTTCTCTTGCCGTATAAGCGCCGGAGAGTTCTATCTGAATGCGGGAGTTGAGGTCGGCAGCCACAGCCGTACAAGTCTGGAATATGGCCTTATAGGTAAGCATCAGTCCCATGTTGCAGTAGACGCTGACATGCGCCTGCTCCATGCGTCCGAGTCGTGTACCGAAATCTTCAGGCATGTATATCACGCCGTATACCTTCTGATGGCCCACAAGGTCCTTGGCTTCCTCCAGGCTGTTGCATCTGTACGCCACCTTCACGTCTGAAGAAGCGTCACAATGGCGCACAAACTCTCTTGCCATTGCGCTGTGCGAACAGTCTACTACAGCCACAGGCACCTCCTTCACCACCTCATTGTTATATATCCAGGAATAGAGCACGGGATAAAGCAGGGGTACAAGGATGACAAAGAGCAGCGTGCCCTCATCCTTGAAAATCTGCCTATACTCGTGCATCCAGACCTTTGCAACGTCTATGATGTAAGTGATTATTTTTCTTGACATCCCTTATTGTTAGTTGTTCTGTATTGATGATTAGTGGGGTTCTACGGCATATAGACGTATTCCTTCAATGCCTTTCCGATGCGCAGCATCACCAGCAGCGGTGCCGACGCAAAGAGCACAAGGGCTATGAGATTTGGCGCTACGTCCATAAGCGGATAACCTCCAAAGGCGGCTATCTCGTAGATAAGGAAGACATGCCTCATCGGGAAAAGATTGGCGAGCACCTGCAGCTCCGGATCCATGGCAAGCGTGGGGAACGCCGTGCCCACCATTGAGAAGCTGAGTACGCCCCAAAGCGAACAGATGCTCATCGACATGCGCAGCGACGGGAACAGTCCGAACATGAAAATGCCGAATCCCTGCGCTGCCAACACGGCAAGCATGCCGAGCATCAGCAGTATGTGCCATCCGCCGGGATGAGGGAATGCCAGCACGCCGAAGACATAATAAAGGTAGAAGCCCATGACGAGCAGCCACACCATCGTCTGCGGAAGCATCTTTCCGGTTATAGCCACGAACGGATTGTCAGCGGACATCTCCATCAGCTGCTTAGCCGTCTGCTGCTTCAGTTCGGTTCCCAACGAGTAAGCCGTGATGAGAAACACGAGGAGCAGCATACACGTAGGCACAAGCATCGTGGTGAGATATACGTTATAGTTAACCCACGGGTTGCCCACGGTGTGCGTGTCGAGCACGATGGGCTGCAGAAACGCCATTATCTGACGGTCCGTATATCCCTTTGCGGTCATCACCTGCTTGCCAACAGCTGCCGAACCGAGCGTAGCCATTGTCTTCAGGTCCTTGAACACCAGCGATCCTGCTGTCAGCGAGGCGTAGCTGTAATAATAAGATATGGTGGGCTGGCGTGATGCCAGCAGGTCTGCCGTAGTGTTCTTGGGGAAGTAGACGAATCCGTAGATGTCGCCCTTCTGCACGGCATGCCGAGCCTCGTCCACACTCGGATAATGCGCCACCACCTTAGTGGACTGGAACGAGTCGAGCAGACGAGTCAGCTTTCGCGTGGTGCTGGAATTGTCGAGGTCCACCACGCCCACCGGCATGTCCTGAGGTTGTCCTTCGTCCATGAGCGAGGTGAAGAAGAAGGTCACGAAGACCGGGAAGACGATCATGCAGAAGAGATACATGCGATTCGCCTTCATTCTCCTGCACTCGCGCAGGGCAATATGTAATATTCGTTTTATGATATTCATCTCTTAAGTATCAGCGACATACCCGGACGCAGTCCCTCCAGCTTGTCCATCGGACGAGCCTTTACCTCGAAGGTCTTGAGGTCATACTGACCGTTCGACTTTGTTGCCTTCCACACAGCATACGATCCCTGGTCCTTGATGTAGTACACCTTCATGCGTATCTCCTTCTTGAAGGCAGGGACGAAAGCGGTGACGATGCTGCCCACCTTCATGCCGTTCAGCTGGTCCTCACGCACATTGAAGGTTCCCCAGATGTCGTTCATGAGCGATACGGACATGATGGGCGAACCGGTTCCGACAAGCTCGCCCACCTTCGGATAGACGTCGCTCACCTCACCAGCCATCTGCGCTATCTGCATTGTCTCGTGTATGTACGAGTTGACCTCAGCCACAGCGCCCTTGGCTCTGTTCACCTGTGCTGCTGCAGCCTTCTTCTCCTCGGAACGCGCTCCGTTACGAGCCATGTCGTACTGGCTCTGCGCAGCCTTCACCTGCGCCTCCAGCGCCTTGTAGTTGGCGAAAGCCTCATCGCGCTTCTGAGCTGTCATCACGCCCTCGTCGTAGAGTCGCTGCACGCGGTTATACGACTTCTGTGCTATCTCCAGTCCAGCCTTTGCCTGCTGCAGGACAGCGAATGCTCCACGCACCTGCTCCTGACGTGCACCGTTGTTAGCCATTTCGTCCATAGCGGCCGCGGCGTTCTCAGCCGACTGTGCCTGAGTCATCTTTGCGCGTACTTCGGGAGCGTCCAGTATGGCAAGCGTGTCGCCCACGTTAACGTAGTCGCCCTCCTTCACACGTATTTCGAGGATACGTCCCGGCACCTTGCTCGACACGCGGTACTCCGAAACCTCCACCTGTCCCTGGATGGTCTCAGGTTCCTGCTTTATCGACATAGCGCCAATCACAGCCACCACGGCAACGACGAGTGTTGTGCAGGCAGCTGTGATGATAATGTTCTTATGTTGCTTTTTTTCTGACATAATAATGTTTTCAGTAGAATATTTAAATGATGTTATTGCAATACGCCGAGCGCCTTTCTGAGGTTCACCTGTGACAGACGGACATCCACCTCAGCGTCAATCTTCTGCGACTGCGCCTGCATCCATGCTGTCTGTGCTGCCATTACATCGGTGGTCTGCAGCACACCCTCCTTGAATCCTACTGTAGCACAGCGCAGATTCTCGTCAGCGTTCTCCACGTTCTTCATTGCCATGACCAGACGGCGGTTGGCTTCCTTGAGCTTAAACTGGCACTGGCTGATCTGGAGGTCAATCTTCTCTCCGAGGTCCTCACGCTCCATTTCGGCTATGCGCGTGGCAATGCGACCGGCACGCACCTTGTAAGAACCTTCCATCCAGTTCCATAACGGCACTCTCACCATCACGCCCACATTCCACACGCCGGAGAGCTTGCGCTCGAATCCGTTATAGACGTTAGGATTGGTGGCCATGTATCCGCCTGTGAGCAACACCTGCGGAAGGTATGCGGCACGTACCAGATTGGTGGCTTGACGACTGAGATCAACGGCGTTCTGGAGAAGCTTCATCTCCGGGCGGTTTTCCTGTGCTTCAGCCTTGTCTGCCGAGTCGCTCTCGCCCGTAGAGGCGGTGGCGATGTTCGGCGTATTCTCGTCAGCAAGAGTCACTTCCGTTTCGGCTGGCATTCCGCAGAGCTGGCAAAGGAGCATCTTGGCAAGCGCCAGTCCGTTGTCAGCCTGAGTGAGCGACATCTCTGCCTCGTTCACTCTTACTGCCACCTTCAGACCGTCGGCACGCGTGGCTACGCCTTCCTTTATCATCTTCTGCACGTCGTCGTCCAGCTTCTTCACCACCTGCAGATAGCTCTCAGCCAAGTCCTTCTTGTGCTTCACGGACACTACTGTCCAGTAAGCCTGGTCTATGGCATGGAGGGTCTGCTGCGTGGTGGCGTCAATCTGGTTGGCAGCCATGCTCTCCCCTATCTTCGCCATGTTGTTGGCAGCGGTGATGGCGCCACCCATGTATATGGGCTGCGTAGCCATTACGGAGATGGCATACATCTGACGTGTGTCGGTACGGAGAGCATTGACGAAGCTCTGACCAACGTGATTGACCGCCTCGCCTATCTTCGACCCCACTTGACCGAACATATTGCCGAGGCTCTGCGCCTGATCAGGTGTCAGCACGCCCTGCTGGGCAAGCCCTGTCAGAGCACCCGAGATGTCGCTTTGCATCGAACCCACCACATTGGTACCGGCTCCTGAAATGGCCTTCTTCTGGTCTTTGCTTAGCAACGATATCTCACGACTCGTGAGTTCGTATCCGCCTACGGCACTGATGTGCGGCAGATACTTGGTCTTAGCCGCCTTGGTGTTATACTGTGCCATGTCGAGCTGCAAGCGTGAAGCCACGAGGGTCTTGTTGTTGCGCAACGCCATGGCACGGCAGCTGTCCAAGCAGAGCACCTGCTGCGCCTGAACCTGCATACCGAGACATGCCAAAGCGAAAATAAGAAGTGAATGTTTCATCTAAAAATTACTGTGTGTTTATATCATTGTCCTTACCTGAAGGACGTCTTTTCCCTTACTTGAAGGAGAAGCTGCGCGAACCTATCATATTGCCGTCGGCAAATACGCTCACCTGATATGTGCCAGCCATGAGCGACTGCGATACGTTCCAGAATGTAGAGATGGTGGTCTCGCGTCCGTCATACTCCACAGCCTTACGCATTGTGGCTTCCAGCGAGCGGTTCTGATAGTTGAATGTTCCGCCTCCACCGAGCGTTGTGCCCGAAGGTGAGGTGATGCGCACGTAGAATGTCTTGGTGCCGTTAGAGGCTGTCACGTTCTTGGCAATGGTGAAGTTCACCTGCACGGTCTTACACTTAGATGTCTTGTCCGTCTTCTTTCCCTTCTTGTTCTTCAGCTGCATGGAGATGCCCGTAGCGTCCAGTTGTGCGGCGATTGCCACCTTCTCCGAGAGCGAAGCACGCTCCGAGTTAAGGCCCTCAATCTGGCGTGTGGCCTCGTTATACTGTCCCTTGATGCGTGAGTTCTCAGCCGTAAGGTTCTGATTGAGACGGTTGAGCGAGTCAATCTCGATGACGTAGCTGCGGAGGACGGCACGTACGGTGGCAAGCTCCCTTTTCAGACGTGCAATCTCGCGTGCGTCGTTCGACTTTGTGTCCTTCAGCTCCTTGAGCAGACGCTCTGTCTTCTCCTGCTCAGCGGTAAGCTGTGCGATGATGGAGTCGTTGCTGATCTGCGTCTTCATCTCGCTATATTGCGTGGCAAACTGCTGGTACTCGTTCTCCATCTCCTTCTTGTCGAGTTCGGCGAGTTCCTGCATAGCCTTGTTTTCCTTCTTCTGATTGTCGAGATTAACGTAGAGATATGCCACAGTACCGACAAGGGCAAGTCCTACGATTCCCGTTACTATCCCAGTAATGAGCTTTTTCTTTTCCATAGTTTTTATTGATATATCAATTTTTTAATAAATAGTTTAAACTGTCTGCAAAGTTACGTTATTATATCTAATGCGCAAAAAAAGGTATGTTGTAAATAAATAACGATTACTAAAAAGGATGATAAATAGTGAAAAAGAGAACAAAAAAGCGGCTGCAGACGCTCTCCGTACGGGAGATAGCCTACAGCCGCCTCATATATATATGTATCGTATTATTCGTTACTTTGTCTGGTACATTTTGTCGTTAACAATGAAAGCCTGTGCGATGGATACTACGCAAGCCAATACCATAAGTCCGATAATCATCATAATCTTTTTTCCTTTCCTTATATTAATGTTGTGTTTTCCTACTTGTGTCCTTCATTCCATTTAGCCTCGTGTCTTGCGACGGCTTACTTCATGAAGTTCACCTTGTTACTTACCTCTACAGCCTCAACTACTGCCAAGCAGCAAGCGGCTACTACTAATACAATAATCATAATTGTTACCCTTTCTTTTTTTATCTAATCTTATCTTCTCAAGCCCCTACTGGAGCTCTTTCTTTGATTACAATGCAAAGGTAGTACCTTTTGTGTTCGCACACAAGTAAAAGAACAATTATTTTAGCTTTGTCATAACATTTATTGATATTCGTCAATGAATCGTAACATAAAATCGGGAATAACACAAAAGTCTGACATTTTGACAGCAAAAGCGACATATAGATTGCCGTTTGCAAATGGCACTCGTCACTTTAGCGACCTCATACCGCCACTTTATTTATCCGAAACCGCAACTTTAGTGACCTCACACCGTTCGATGCACATGTTCATATCGAACGATGTGAATGTGTGTATCGAACGATATGAATGCTCACATCGAACGAAGTAAGGTAACATTGACAATTGAAAAATGTCACAATAGTAACGGTTTTGTAAGAGAATTGCAAAACAAAACCTAAAAAAATGAGGGAGTATTGTAGGTTTTTCTAATATTTTTCTGTAAGTTTGCCGATATGAACAAAACTTACTTGAACACGGACTTGACGGACAAGCGTATTGCCGTGCTGCTCTCGGGCGGCGTGGACAGCTCCGTCGTGGTTTACGAACTGGCGCAGCGAGGACTTCACCCCGACTGCTTCTATATAAAAATCGGACCTGAACAGGAGGAGGAATGGGACTGCACCAGCGAGGAGGACCTCGAGATGGCTACTGCTGTGGCACGTCGCTTCGGATGTAAGCTGGAGGTGGTGGACTGCCACAAAGAATATTGGGACCAGGTGACGCGCTACACAATGGATAAGGTACGCGCGGGATTTACGCCCAATCCTGACGTTATGTGCAACCGACTGATTAAGTTCGGCGCCTTCCACGAGAAGCGCGGAAAGGATTACGACCTCATTGCCACGGGGCATTACGCCCAGACGGAGGAGGACGAGGAGGGACACAAGTGGCTCGTCACAAGCCCCGACCCCGTAAAGGACCAGACCGACTTCCTTGCACAGATTTATGACTGGCAGCTCCGCAAGGCGCTCTTCCCCATCGGACATTATCAGAAGGGCGAGGTAAGGGAGATAGCCGAACGCGAACACCTCATAAACGCCAAGCGAAAGGACTCGCAGGGCATCTGCTTCCTTGGCAAGATCAACTATAACGACTACATCAGACGATATCTCGGCGAGGCTCCCGGCGAAGTGCTCGAATTAGAGACGGGCAAGCTGATAGGCAAGCACCGCGGCCTGTGGTTTCACACCATCGGACAGCGACACGGACTCGGATTCGGCGGCGGACCGTGGTACGTAGTGAAGAAGGATGTGGCTGCCAACGTGCTGTACGTGAGCAAGGGCTTCGAACCGCGCACAGCCTACAAGAAGGACTTCCCCATCCACGACTTCCATTTCCTCACACTCGACCCCTGGGGCGCTCCAGGCACATCGGCTCGCGTACGCTTCAAGATCCGCCACACCCCCGAATACCATCCTGCCACCCTTGAACGCACCTCGGAAGGCAGCTTCATAGTTCACGCCGACGAGCTTATCCAAGGCGTGGCGCCGGGCCAGTTCTGCGTGGTGTACGACGAGGAACATCACCGCTGCTACGGATCAGGCGAGATAACGGTATAAAAAAACATCTTTATTAATGCTGAATTCATAAGAAATCAACTATCTTTGTAATAGAGATAGTAAAGAAACATCCAAAAAACTCGTCACTATGGGAAAATACATCAATCCTTTTACTGACTGGGGATTCAAACGACTCTTCGGACAGGAGTTCAGCAAAGACTTGCTGATAAGCTTTCTTAATGACCTGTTGGTCGGCGAACTTCAGGTAAAGAATGTCGTTTTTAAGGACAAGGAAGAACTGCCCTCCACCAAGGATCAACGAGGCATTATCTATGATGTTTATTGTGAGACCGACAAGGGAGAGCGATTTATTCTGGAGATGCAGAACCGTTGGCAGCCGAATTTTCTCGACCGCTCCATCTGTTATGCCTGCCGTAGTGTGCTTGAACAGGTGGACAAAGGCAAGAAGGAGAGAGAGAACGCATATCGTTTTCTTCCCATTTATACGGTCTGCTTTATGAACTATATGCCGGACCACGAAGAACTCAGCAAGTTCAGGACGGACATAGTTCTGGCAGATAAGGAAAGTGGAGAGATTGCTTCAAACAAACTCCGCTTCATCTACTTGGTACTTCCACTTTTCAAAAAGAATGTGGATGAATGTGTAACAGATTTTGATAAATGGATTTATGTTTTAAAGCATATGGAAGCATTAAGCAGAATGCCGTTTACGGCACAAAAGGAAATATTCAAGCAATTGGAAGAATATGCCGACAGTCATAGACTGACGAGAAAGGAATGGGAGGCTTACGAAAACAGCCTCTGGATAGCTCGTGACAACATGGCATGCATGGCAGCAGCAGAGAATGCTGCCAAAGAGAAAGGTATGGCTGAAGGCAGAGCTGAAGGCAGAGCCGAAGGTATGGCTGAAGGTATGGCTAAAGGTATGGCAGAAGGCAAGACGAAAGCAATAATAGAAACAGCCAAGCGTCTCCTTAACATGGGGCTTGACATGGAACAAGTGGCACAAGGAACAGGCTTGAGTATAGAAGAAGTTAGAAAACTTCTATAAAACCTACTTTATTTTGTAAAGCATCTATGTCTTAACGTTCTTTATAAAAATACATAAAAGAACTTTCGCAAGTTCAGAGAATTCATTCTGTAACTAAACTTGCGAAAGTTCAATAAAGTATTTTACTTCATATACAGTTTCAGCGTCGTAGTCTGGTCTCCCACTTCCACGTTTTGTGTTTCAATCACGCCATTACCATTCATGAACTTAATGGTATACACCTGATTCTTTTCCACCTTGAAAGTGAGCACATCATTCATATCCTGTGTTGCACCTGTACTACGACCACCGTAAATCTGCTTATCGCCCTTGAATACGTCCAAGTTAGTGGCTACACGGTCGCCTGAAGCCTCAGCATGATCCTTGTCCTTAAACACCATCACTCGCAACGCAACATGACTGCCATCATCAGGAACGGCAGACAGCTCTGCTCTGTATAGGCTTGTATAACGGTCGGTTACGTTCTCGGCATGGACATAACGGATGTTCTCGTCCCAAACCAAAGGGAAATAAGAGTCAGCCGGTTTGAAGGAAGCCGCATATATAGCCTTTCGCAAATCCTCTTTGACAGCCTTACCAGCATCGGTAAGGAACCATGACTTATCCAGGTCTTCCGAAGGATAATACTCCGTAAAGCGCCACTTGCCGTCCACCCATACTTCGTTCCAGTTATGATTGCCACGGTCATCATGCCAAGCCGGAGTGCCTGCCACACGCGAAGGTATACCTACAGCACGGAACGCATCGGTTAGCAAAATGGAAAGACCTGAGCAAGAAGCCATGTGCTGACGCATAGATTCGTAAGGAGCCTGGTCTGGCTTTTCGCGCTTCGTGTTGTAATCCACCATAAGTTCGTCACGTACGTTCTTGTTGACCGAATCGATGGCCTCGCGCATTGTCTTACAAGAAACCACATATTTACGGAAACGCTCATAGAAATCCTTACGCCAGTTTTCACGATTTTCGTTCAGATTGACATAAGCCACCACGTCGTTCAAGAATATATCGTTAGGCACCTCTTTTGCCCAGGGAAACTCTGCCCTTGCCTTATAAGCATACGACACGTTCTCCAACAGAAAATCGGCGGTCAACGTCTTGGCATCTCTTTCCGGCATGTAGGAAATCAGGAAAGCCACACCCTCCTTCTGGTCGGCAGGAGCTTTCTTCAATGCCTTTGTCAATTCCTTTGCATTATCACCAGCTGTAACCATAGTCTGATTCAGCAACTCATGATACTCCTTTGGCACTCCGGCATACTTGCCTCCTGAACATGCAGACAAGCCCAAAGCCAAGAGCACAACAAAACTCTTAATTTTCATAGATTTTTCCTTAAGTATATTTGGATAAATTATTTGCTGTACAAAGTTACTGTAAAAAATCGGGGAAAGGGTAAAGAATAGATAAAAACAAAAGAGAATCAAGACAGAACACTAACAAAACAGCTCGTGCCGGACTTACTCGGCACGAGCTGTATGCATTTATTCGGGCAGTGCTGTCACTATCACTACTCGATTGAGACTGTTCTCCTCGTATGGCTGGGCGTTGCAGCCTATGCCCTGTGCGTCGATGCGTGACGGAGCAATGCCGTAACGTTCGATGAGGATGTTTCGTACGTTGTCGGTGCGGCGGATGGAGAGCATCAGATTGGTGCGCTCACCACCCGTAGCCTTGTCAGCATAACCGTCCAGACGAATGCGGGCTGAAGGATTCTGCTTGAGATAATTGACGATGTTCTCAAACACGATGTCCTGCTTCTTCGCCGGCTTGGTTGAGGCATAAGCAAAGCTGATGGAGGCGAGACGGAACGCATCCTGCTTCTTCACCACCGGCTTCTCCACGATGCGATCCTTAAAGACGGGACGCTCCACTACCCTCTCCACCATATACACCGTGTCGACCACGGCTTCACGGCGACGCTTATGGCAACGTTCCTTCTTGGCGCATGGCTTGGAAGCATTGAAGCGATAAGTGAGTCCGAGCGTTGCACCCAACGTCGGCTCATACTTCTTGCCCGTGATACGACCGTCGAAATGGTCGGGCATGAGAGCCGAACCAATTTCAAGGTTGACATCCATGCACTTCAGCACACGGTACTTGGCAGTAACGGAGAAGTTGGCTGTCAGCGAGTTGGTGCCCGCCGTGCCGCGATAAGCGAAGCTACGGGCATAGCCCAAACCCACAGCCGGAAGCACGTCAAACCTGCCCTGACTGCGGAAGAGCAGACGCGAGAGGCTCACCATGAAGTCGGCATGAGCGTTGACGTAACGCAGATAATGACGATAGGTGCCGTCAGGGCGGACCGTCACATTATCTATTACAGGGTCATGAGGACCATATACGGAACCGTCGGTCTGAGGGTCGCGCAGATAGAGTCCTTCCGATGTGGACATGCCGTTAAGCGAATACCCGCCGATCTGCAGGCGAAGGGCATAAGCGGGAGTTATCCACTTGCCCACGCCAATGGTGTATGACGGAGTGAGGCGCTTGCCGAAATCCAGCTTGCTGGCATCGCTCGAGAAGATTGTCTGCACGCCTCCACCCACATCCACAAACCATCCGTTCTGTGCTGATGCCGGGAGCAATGACATACAACCCAGCACCAAGCTTATTATCTTTTTCTTATTCATAATATACAGATAGGTGTTTTAAGCTTATTCAACAATGACGAAAGAAGGAACGCGAGGCTCGCCCGCTGTGCCATAGCTCTCGCCGTTGGCAAACGTGAAGGCTGAGACAGCCTGATAGAGGTACTTGTTGCGGCCAGAATAATACTTCAGCGTAACTGCTTCCTCTGCTCCCATACTGCCGTTTATCTCCATGCGGAAGACAAACTCGCCGTTCTCTGTCTGCTCCGCCTTTGCCATGCCGCGACACTCTGTGCCCACGAAAGCAGCCATCATGTCATCCGCCGTTGCCTGACGGACGATGTTCTGGGGCAATGAGACGCAAGCCGTCATCTTGAGAGGATGCTTGCCTTCGACAACGAGAGGTACGGTGAAGGGCTGCTCTGGCGAAGCCTCCACCTTGCCGTCGGCAAACAGGAGGCATGCAGGTGCCGTGAACACGTAGTTGTTGCGATGGCTGTAATAGCGGATGTCCACGGTCGCTGACTGTGAGCTGACACCATTTATCACCATCTTATATACGGGTCTGCCGTCCTGCTCGCCCACTACTTCACCCATGCCTGCGCAGACATTGCCTATGAACGCCGCCAGCTTGTCGCCGCTCTTGTCGGCATAGCTGCCTGTAACGGCGTCAAGGGTGAGGTAAGCGGTCATGCTGCCTTGCGGCACAAAGGTGAGAGTCTGCGGATGGTCCTCAGAACCAACCACCGAACCGCGCTTGCCGATGACGAAGGACTGCTCGGAAACGAACACCTGCTTCTTCTCCGCGCTGTAATAGCGATACGTCACCTGCTCGCCCTCTGCACGACCGAGGACGTCATACCAATATGTCATGTCAGCCTCACTTGCCACGTGCTTGATGCCGCGACACTCGTCGCCGACGAAAGCCTGAAGCTCATCGCCAGCGGCAACTGCGAACGGCAGCTGCGCCTTGTCCACCTTCACCCATGCCTTGGTTGGTACGGGGAAAGGACCGGACTGCTCGAAGTCGGGGAAAGCAGGATTCTCGGCTGTGCCGTAAATCTTATCCACCTCATACTTTACGTCTGATGCCACGGAAACGTAGACACGCTTCGCTGCTGCACTGTAATAGCGGAACTCCACATCGCCGCTCTCGCTGGACGGTGCCTTGACATGAAGGAAGAAGAGGCGCACGCCGTCGTTCATCACCTTCTTAGCCACACCGCGACACTCGCCGCCAATGAAGGCTGCCATCATGTCGCCGTCGGCGGCAAGGGTTTCGAGGACGGGGCTGAGACGCACCACGGCGGTCATGCTCATCGGATAGACGCTCTTGTCAGGATCGGTCCACGACGGCACCGAGGCATTGCCAGTGAAGTCGGCTCTCCACCCCGGGGCGGAGGCAGGGGCGTTGTCCGCCACCTGCCACGCCGGGACTTCGCTGACGAAATCCTCTGCCACCACGCTCCACTGGGGAGCGGGTTGCTGGGGATAAGTCTTGTCGCCTTCCTCCGTGCATTGTGTCATAAGGAAACACAATGCGGCAATCAATGAATACTTTATATACTTCATATAGATTTTCTGTTAATATTACTTCTTGATAGCTTTCATAGAGTATACGTTGCCGTCTACAGAGATGCTAACGATATAAACTCCCGAAGGAACTGTGTTGCCGGCGTTCCATGTGATGTCCACGTTGCCGTTGTCATTGCAGTTGTCCCATGCTACGACTCGCTTACCGCTCATGTAGCTGACAAAGACGTCAGTCTGGGCGTTGCGGTCCACGTTGGCACGGATCTTAAGCTGCGAGTGGAACGGAGACGGATAGACATAGAGGCCGCCTTCTGTGCCGAGGAAGCTGATGTGCATCGGCTCGTTGATGGTGCCGACATTGCTGTTGACAGCATAGCTGATGACGCTCGGTGCCTTGGCGATGACGTCGCCGCCGCGTTCGATGGTCACGTCCACAGCCTCTGGCTTGTCGCCACCCACGGTGAGCATGAAGATGGTTCTGCCGTCGGGCAGCTCTATAGCCTCAGCATAACCGCGAGGTTCGCCTGCTACGTAGCTTACGAGGCGGTCGCCCTGCTGCAGACTTACGCCTTCCACCTCCACTACAGCCGTCATATTGGCTGAATACGGGAAGTAAGCGTTTGTGTCGTCAGCGTTCTTGGCAGCTGCCATCGCAGCCTTAGCCTTGCGTCCTACGGAAGTCTTCGACGGATACTGCAGCACGGCGTCGTCCTGCGACTGGCGCTGGAGCATATAGCCCTTGCCGTTCTCCATGTATGTAAGACTACCGATCCATCCCAGATTGCCGCTATACATCGCCATCTGTGTCTGCGACTTCACGATGTCGCCCTCCTTAGCGTCGTAGCCGGCGAGAGCCTCCTTGAGCGTGAAGTTGTCTGAAGGCAGATAAGAGATGTAGTTCCAGCGCGGTGTGCCGTCCTCCTTTGCTCCACGTATGGTGAGCTTGTGCGATGTCGGGTCAACCACCGGTCCTGAGATATGCAGGTTCTGAGGTGCCGAACTGTGTACGAGATACATCTGGTCGTTGTCAATGCCGGTGAGCTGTCCCACCCATCCATTACGCTTTGTCCATGATGCGAAGCCGTACTGCTCGCTCTTCACCTGGTCGTCAGAGGTCCACTTGCCATCGGCAAGAAGCTTGTTGAGGTCAGAGAGCTTGTCAGAAGCGATGTTTGTGGAAATCCACGTCCATCCCTCGTTCAGGCTGATGTTCTGCACTCGATAGTCCTTAGCTGTGAACAGCACTGGCTGTGACGGGCTGCCCACTACGGCGTTGTTCTCGAAGCTTA
>OKRS01000648.1_pt1 | contig 26069 bp, 16 predicted proteins | sample 1601191 | NCBI WGS metagenome assembly OKRS01 (sample SAMEA3541509, study PRJEB24748) | human gut metagenome | biome: human gut; feature: human-associated habitat; material: faeces | place: China | collected 2012
TTCTCCGTTTCTTTCATGGTATTCCCTTGCCCCGCACAGGTATCTTCGTGCTGCTGTGAGGCGCTGTGGGTCATGCCGGCATCTGCATTGGCATGTGCCATGCACTTGGTGGCAGTGTGGGTGCGAAGCCTGTTCTCCCGCTCAGTTGGCCTTTGTCCATCGTCCTGGAGTCACGCCTTCGCTCTCCTTGAAGGTGCGTGTGAAGTAGCTCAGAGACAGGTAACCCGCGCGCTTGGACACTTCGGTGATGGGCATGTCGGGATGCTCCGTCATCAGTTGCTTGGCATAGGCCAGGCGCAGACTGTTGACCCACTCGCGGAACGAAGTGCCGTGGCGCGTGCTCACAAACTGCGAAATGTAGGTGCGGTTGGTGCCTGTATCGCGTGCCATATCGGCGATGGTAAGCCCCAGCTTGGTGTATCCCTTGCTTTCCGTCCATGCCTTGATGCGCTGTTCCAGCAGTTCTGCCTGCGCATCGGACATCCTGCCCGGAGCCTTCTCCTGGGCTTCGGCTCCGCAGCCTTCTGCCTGGTCCTCGCCGTCTGTAGGGCTGCTGCTGAAGGCCGACTCCTCATCGCGGAAAGCCCCTTCCACCTGTTCGTAGAAGAGCAGGTAGTTCTCATAGGACACATAAAGGTATATGTAGAAAGGAATGGCGGAGATAATCCATAGATAGACAAAGCTGTCGGGCACGAAGGTGAACACTCCCTGGCCCACGCCAAAGATGATGGCCCAGTAGGTGAAGACGGACATCCAGTGGATGTAGGCGGCTGCGTTGTCGGAACAATAGTTGTCGAGCATGCGTGCTGCGCGGCGGAAGGTGACAAACACCCTGCGTGACATCCGCACCGCATACACCAGGAAGGCCAGGGCAAGCGGAATGGGGCAGAGGCGGTGGGGCAGACCGTCGGGCGCGAGAGTCCACAGCAGATGGGCGGCCAGGCAGCTGGCCAGCCATGCGAGGATGTGTCGCACAAACCGCCTACGTGTCACATACCGCCTGTCAAGCAGCATCATCAGTGCACTGCCAAACAGCCATACGGCCAGCCAATAGGTGCACAGGTTCATGAGGATGGCACTCACAGGGTCGGTCAGGCGCGGTGTGAGGAAAAGGTGTATGGAGTAGTTGGCCGAGAGGTTGAGCAAGGCCGCTCCCATCAAGGCTCGTGAGATGCGGTAGGGATGGTAGATGGCCTTCTCGGGCAGCTTGCCAAAGATGAACCTGTAGCTGAAGAACAACATCAGCGTAAGCGACACACACAGGGAGTAGTGGTAGATGCCTGTTTCCATGTAGATGGTTGTTTGGTGGTGGGCTGTACGTTGCCCTATGGGGCATAAGCGATTGCAATTTTCGGAAGAATTTGTCAGAAAACCAAGGGTAGCGGCGTGTTTTTTCTTCCAGAGCGGCTGTCAGGTGGCTTCTGGGCTGTATTCTGTGGTTGCCCGGGCTGCATCATTCCAGCCGTGGCAGAGTGTTTCCTGAATATGCGAGAGAGCCCCTGCCGCGCTGTTTGCTGCGACAGGGGCTCTCCCTTGTTGTGTTGCCGGCCTCGACTGCTGCGCTCTTGCCGTCAGTCAAGTGTCGTGGCCGAGTTCTGCCAGTTTACCAAATGTCCTCTGGCTCTATAGGATTATCGTAAACTTCCTTCGAACACCACTCCAGGTAATCCATGTAGAACTCCTTGCGGTCCGAGTCGAGTACAGACTTGATGCGCAGCCAGTAGGTCTTGTTGGCGTCGATGAACTGGCGTGCTACGATATGGCGCAGATTGCCCTTGACGGTTCGCTCGGTGCCCGGAGAACTTTGGATGGCCTCGGCTCCCTTCATCAGACCGTTGTTACGCATCTGCTTATCTACCTCGGCATTGTAGTCGTCATCGTCGGTATCCAACACAAACAGGGTCTTGCTGGGGTCCTGCAGAGTCAGATCCACGGGGATACGTGTGGGGGCGAGCTTGTTCTTGTCGGTGCCCAGATAGAACTGTGCGGTACCACGGTCACCGTTGGCCAGCACCTTGTAACGCAGTTCGTACACGCCCGAACGAGGCACGGGAGGTAGTTTCACGGTCACTTCATAGCGGCCCTCAGCCTTCAGCTCGTCGGCATTCAGGTTGCACCAGTCGTAGCCGTAGGCATTCAGATACACAAACCAAGTGTCGTCCGTGAGGTCCATGTTCTCGAAGTACTTGTACTTGCTTGAGGGTGGGATGTGGATGAATTGGTGGCGGTAGTCTGTTGACTGGCACTTGCGTATGTCGTTGGTCATGCATTCGGGGAACATCGTCATAGACTCAAAGCGGATTCTCTGGCGCTGCAGATTGTTGCGCACCTGGTCTGTGTAGGCCAGGGGAGCGTCTATGCCGTAGATGATACCGTTGAGTACGCTGTAGTTGAGCACGCTGTCTGACTTGTTGTCAATGAGGCAACCCACCTTGTCATCATCGCAGTAAAGCTCGTGGTAAGTGCCTCGGCGACCGTTGTCAAGCTTGGGGAAGCGGTTGATATATACGCCGTTGCTCTCCTTGCTCTCGTACAACTTCAGCAGGCGACGCTTGCCCATGGTGGCCCAGAACTCGTCCTGTGCGATGGTGAGGTTCTTGTTCTGTATGTTGTAGCCCTTCTCGTTGTTGTGCAGCACCAGCTTGTCGGATGTGATCTTGCAGGGCAGGATGTGATAGGTAATCCACTGGTTGAGCAGGTTGTCGGGCGAGGTGTAGTTCTCGTTGGTAGTGAACTTGTCCTCCTCAGCGTACTGGTGGTTGTCGAGCACCCACTTCTGCACGTCGGCGGGAGTGATGTCGATGGGCTCCTTACCAATGGCCTCGCGCCAGAAGGCATCCCTTTCGGCAAACACGGTAAAGCCATACTTGCGGTGCTCGGGCAGGTAAGCGGTCTTGTGGCCCGATGCTCCGTGGAATGTCCAACTGATCTTGGTGGCATCGAAGTCGGTGATGGCCTTGGTCAGGTACAGGTGCTCATACACCTCGTCCCTTATCTTGCTCATGGTATCCTGCAGGCCGCATGCCAGGATGACCTTGGCTGCTACCATGAAGCCTTCTTTCTTCTTGACGATAATGTCGCTCAAGAGCTGGGTCATGGAGAGGTCTTGCATGTAGATGACCTTGTGCACAGCATGTATCACACCATTGGTTACCTCGATGTCCTTGTTGCGCTCATCCACGGCGCAGTCATAGTTGACATAGAGACTGTCGGGCGTTTCTCCGTATCGCACAGTGAGCTTGCGGTCGTTCATGTTGGCAAGAGGAAGCTCGGCATTGTTCGTTTCGGGGAACGATGAAGTGAGGATGTAATTCTCGTCGGCACCGTCGATGATACTGTTATACACGATTACCTTCTTCACCGAGTCGCGCAGGTGGTCGTCGGGGAATGCGTCCCATGATGGTTCGCTGATGAGTCCGTCCTCCACCAGATGCTCCAGATAACCCTGGATAGCCTCGTTGGTGGGCGCAAAGCATGTGTAGTGGCCGCGCGCCGAAAGCAACTGCTTGAGCGTGGTCTGCGTGATGGAACTGGCTTTCACCTCGCCCAGCAGAGTGGCGTATTCGCTGTACTGAGGGAACTTCTCCAGGTAACTAAAGACCGTGTAATCCTTGAAGACATAGCGTGCCGACGTATCAACCTCCTCTTTACAGGCGGCCATCAGGACAAGGCATGTCAATAGTAACAGGTGTCTTACCTTCATATAAGTGACTATTAAATGTTAGTAATCGTGTTGTCGTTTGTGGTGGAATTACTCACCCTTCAGTCTCTATCAAATGCGAAATTACGTTTTATTTGTCATATCAACAAAGAGATTTTTGGATTTTTTCACATTATGTGCACAATATGTGTGCAGAAGGCTACAGTTCTGACCTTTCTGTAACAATCTGAGGGGTGTTTTCGGGTAAAAGGTGCTCTTTGCTTCCTCTTGGAGGGCTCTGCTCTTTGGGTATAGAGCGGAAAAGGATTCTGTAGGCAGAAAAGCGTGCTGGCAGGCCTGGTCAGAAGCCCAGCAGCTGGAGCATCATCTGTCCGTAGCGCCTGCCCAACTCGCGATAGCCTTCGGCATTGAAGTGGTTGGTGTCGGCGGGATTTGCCTTGCAACCGCTTGAGGAGATGACATGGGCGGTGGGCACATACTGGGGCAGGCGGTCGATCTGTGCATTGGCCTCCTTGCTCTTGCCGTTCTGGTCGGCATGTACTACCTCGCCCGCCAGCAGCGGCACCTCGTCGGCACTCAGATGCAGGTCGCGCAGCAGATCCTCATACACCTTCTTGGCCTTCATGGGCCACAAGGCATCGTTCTTGTTGCTTTCGCCCTGATGGATGAGAATACCCTTGATGACTCCCTTGTGCTGAGCACGCAGGGCGCAGTCGAGCAAGCGTATGTAAGGGATGTCGGCATAGGCATGCATCGTGTTCTGAAACCAGGTGGGCCACCCCGCGCGAGTAAGTTCGGCAGGGTCGTACTCCTTGAAGAAATGCTCGATACAGCAGCCACTCACAGCCACGTTGATGATGCCCACGCTGATGTGCTTGGGCAAGCCCTCGACGAGTGTGCGGCCAAAGTAGTCGCACGGACTCAGCCCCGAGTACCCGTTGTTGAGCGGTGGAGTGGCTGTGTACCATTGGTACTGCTCGCGTGCAGCACCTCTGTTGTTGCCTGCATTGGCCGTTTGCGATACCGCCGCCATCATTTGGAAGCGCTTGCTTACTCCCTCATAGTCGCAGTCCTCGGGCTTGGCATCGCCCACCATATTGGACTGCCCGAAGGCGAGGAATATGTAGAAGGTGGTGTCGGGCTCACTATAGAACTGGTTGTTCTCCATAGGGTAAGTGGCCGGGCTCGATGCCAGGAAGATGTGCCTTTGCGCCTGTGCTGCGGTGCAGAGCAGGATGAGCAGCAGAGGATATAGTGAATGTCTCATGCGGATAGTCGTTGGGGTTGGTTGGGGGATAGTGCCTTGGTTGACGTGGGATTACTTGACCAGCACGTTCTTCACGGTGCCTGCTGCCTCCACCACATACACTCCTGGCAGCAGTTCGGCCTCGCTATCCACGCGTCGTCCCTGTATGTCATACACATCGTAGTTGCTGGTTCCGCTCACCACGATGCGCCGTCCCACGGCCTGGATGCTCACTTGGGTACCGCTGGCAGTGTGTATGTCGCTCGGCACAGCCGTGGATGGATAGATGAGCCAGGCGCGTGAGGAGTCTTTGTGTCCCTTCTTTTCAAATATCTCAGGGCCGCGTTCGGTGTCGCCCACCAGCATATACCGTGTGGTGGTGCCTTCCTGATAAGTCATGGTCACCTGCCCGTCGCCCACTGGCGTGAAGAGCAACTGGTTGGCGGCATTGGCCTTGGCGGCAAATCCTGTGGCAAAGAAGGCATCCACCCAGTTGCCTGCAGCGGCCACGAAGCGGTAGGTGGCGCGGTTCTTGAGCAGGTAGGTACCCTCGGTGGTGCCTGGTACCAGAGTCCACTCCTGCTGCCTGCTTCCGGCCTCATGTGCGGCAAGTCCGAAAGGATACTGCGTATCGGTGCGCGTGTTGTCCTGCAGGCACATGCCCTCATACAGCGGAGATGCGCTGAATATCTTGTAATAGATGGTGGCTCCAGTGCTGTCCTTCTGCGGATAGTTCTGTGCGCTCAGGGTGCCCAGGGGTGCCAGCATGGCCAGCATGGCGGCAATCCGTGCCCACCTCATGCCGTAGCATGGGGTGGGGCTATAGTGGGATAGGGGGATGTGCATGGTGCTGTGTGGGTTAATGGGCAGTGGAGACTGGACGGTAGTGGAAGTTCTGCACGGCAGTGGCATCCAGCGTGCCGTTGACAAACCACGATACATGCATGTCGCTGAAGATGTCGAGCACTTTGCTTGGCTCTTCGCTGATGGAAGGTTTCCATTGCGAACAGAAGAGCGGGCGGCCAAACTTGTTGGCCTGTGCATTGAGCCAGCCCAGCAGTTCGCTGCGCTGTGATGAAGTATAGCTGATGATGTCGCTCTGGCACCATATCTTGAAGCAGAGTTTCACATTGCCCTTTCCGAAGTTGAGATGATCCCATCCTGCATACACACCATGCACCAGATTCTGCACCGCATCATAGCCTTCGGGCAGCGTGTTGGTAGCCACGCATGGGGTCATGAAGAGCGGTTGCTGGGCACCTGTAGCCCGGCCTGCGGCAAAGAGAGCATCGGCAAGCTCCATCGCCTTGGTAGTATTGGTGCTGGTAGAACAGGCATTGAAGTAGAGATCCCAACCTAATATGCGGCTGTCGGTGGCATAGTGGGTGAGCACATCTGTCACATAGCCAGTGAGTCTGGAGGTGGTCAGGCTGGCATAGGTGTCGGTAAGCAACTGTGGCAGAACGGTCATGCCCAGTTCGTCGGACATCTTCAGCAGGCTGTCCATCTCAGCATAGAAGGTCTCTTGGCGCGAGCTGAAGGTGCGCATGTTGAGCGTTACGCTCACGCTGTTGTAGGGTGTGGTGCTGCCGCGCATAGCGTTGAGAGCCTTGAGGGCACTGGCCATGTTGGCGTAGGCAAGGCCGCGTGTAGCGTCACGGTTCATCCATCGGTAGGCTTTCCAGCCTGTCCACCGGCTCTGCTTGTCCTCGTTGCTGTCCATCAGAGGCGTGAAGCGGTGGGCCTTGACAGCATCGCTGGGCAGGCTGGCATCCGTCATCCAGTTGACGTGGTTGGCGGCCATCTCGGCGGTGAGAGCCGTGCAACCCAACTGGAAGATAGGCTTGTGGTGCTGTTTCATGAGGGCTGTGAGAAGTCCGTCGGTAGTTCCTGATGCCACGCCTACAGCATCGCCCAGCTTCCACATCCAGTTGGCCAAGTCGTAGGAGGTGCTGTCGGGCGTTACGCCATCGGTCTTGGGAGCCATGAAGAAGGGCTGGTTCTGTACGGCATAGCGTGCTTTGCGCAGGATGGTGGCGAGTTTGTTCTTGAGTGCTTCGCCGTCGCCAGTGCTCTGGGTCTGCTCATAGATGCACCAGGCTTGCACGCGGCGGTCGGCATAATAGGCATTGATGAGGTTGTAGGCATAGCTTGCCAGTGCATCGGCATCGGTGCTCATGTCGTCACTTGTGAGCAAGACGGGTATCACGGTCATGCCTGCTTGGTTGGCTGCAGCGAGCAGCGAGTTGATTTGCGTCTTGGTGTTGCTGTTGCTGCTGTTCCATGTCTTGTAGCCCACACGTACTGCCACGGTATTGTAGAGTCCGTCGGCCTTGTGCTTGCCTACGGCTGTGATGGCCTCGCTGATAGAGTTGCACAGCAGTCCCTTGCTCTCGGCATGCTGCATCCATCGCCATGCACGGCGCGTTGACCATACCTCGGTATATTCTGCCCCCTGCTCTGCTCCGCCGAAGTCACCCTGGAAGTCGAACTTCTTTACCCACATGGGTTCGCTCTCGTTATAGGGTTCGTAGTCGGCATAAAGGGCGTTGTGGAACATGGGATCCCAGTTGTAGAAGGTGCTGCGGCTCCATTTGGCCTCCCAGTTGGGGTCGCATGCGCTCAGTCCCCAGGCATAGAAGTTGATGTTGTACTTGGCAAAGTCGATGAGCGTGCGGGCATAGGTGGAGCCGTTTGTGCGGGTCATGCACTCGGTGCATACCAGTGGCCTGTCGCCCAGACGCTTGAGGCGATTGTACATCGATGGCGTCTCCTGGTTGAAGCCATCCTGACAACTGTAGTCATGATAGTTGTGCACATCCATCAGACGCTCGGTGTTTTCGCGCAGGAGGCGCTTTCCTGTGGCCGTGCTATTATTGAGGTTTACCCCAGTGTCCCACACTATCGAGGACGAGATAGGCTGTGTGCATCCCTCCTGCTGCATCCATTTCGCTATCTGGGCTATCCATGACATCATCCCTTCAGTCTTGTCGTCGTTCATGTTCGGCTCGTTCCAGATGTCCCACAGGATGATTCGCTTGTCGCCCCTGAAGTGCTGCGTGATCTTGCGCACCCAGGCTTCCAGTTGCTTGAGCGATGCATCAGTACCCTTTTCACCGTAGAAACCATACACGAAGCCGAAGACAGGTGAGACCGTCATACCGTATTTGTCGGCCCAGGCAGCCCACTGTTCCACGTTTTTGATGTAGTTATCCACACTGCTGTTGTCTGGCCACCACCTTATCGAATTGTACCCCATGCGGGCACAAAGGGCTATGGCGTCCTCTTGACTGGTTGCTCCACAGCTTGGGATGGGGCAGTTGATACCACGTATGGGGCCGTATTCGGCTTGCCAGGCAGCGCATTGCTCAGCGCTCCACTGGGGTCTTTCGTGGGGGTAGGTGGCCGATGTGGAGGTGAGTACCACGTTGTCGGCCAGGGCGCTCATGCTGGTGGCACATGCTGTGAGCAGTGCCAGTGCGTACAGTAAAGGTCTCTTGATGTTCATGCTTGGAGGTATGTTTGTGCTTCAGTACTCATTATTATAATATGCCGTAGCCTGACAGTCGGGCTGGGGGAGTGTCGTTCTCTGTTCTTGGCACCCGTAACCGATGGTTGCAGATTCTGCTTGCTTCGTGTGAGGAAGAGAGCCGGAGGACAGCCGTCAGCCTTGTGACTGGTCGGCCGTCCTCGGGTTCATTGTGCTGTGGGGCGCAGCGTGTGTGGCCTACCAGACATCCTCTGGCTCCACAGGATTGTCGAACACCTCCTTGGGGCACCACTCCATGTAGTCGATGAAGAGCTGCTTGTGAATCTGGTCTTGGCAGGATTTGAAGCGCATGTAGTAGGTCTTGTCGGCCTCCATGGTGGTGCGTATGATGATGCGTCGTGTGGTCTTTTCCATCGAGCGGTTGGTATCGTTGCCGCCAGGAGTCTCGCAGATGTATTCGGGACCCTTCATGAATCCGTTGTTCCTCATGCGTTTGTCCACCTCGGCATTGTAGTTGTCGTCGTCGCTGTCGGCTTCCCATCCCACGATGCTGCCGTAGGTCTTCTCGTCATCACGCCTGTAGAGTCCGCCCAGCGCCATATCTACAGGGATGCCTGCAGGCGACAGCTGGTCGGGTTTTGTGCCGAAATACACCTGGCAGATGCCACGCCATGAGCTCTCGGTGGATACGCCCATGCGCACCTCCCAAGTACCTGTGCGGGGGACTGGAGGCAGCTTCAGCGTGATGTCATAGATGCCCATCACCAGCATCTCGTCCCCTTGGTAGTTGGGCCAACCAGACCCCCAGCCGTTGAGGATATAGAAGAAAGTCTCCTTGGTGTTCACTTTGCAGTCATTGAAATAACTATACACCTGGTCGTTGGGGAAGTAGAAGCTGGCATTGTAGCCCATATGACGCATGTCGTTATTCATCATCTCGGGCAGGAAGTCCCAGGAGTCATAGCGGAGACGCGTCTTTGCCAGGTTGTCGCGGGTGTGGTCGTCATAGGCCAGCACCTTGTCGATGGGATAGATGATGGCGTTTATCAGTTTCACCACATTCGACTCCGCGCTGGTGTTGAGCAGAATGCCTTCGTTCTCGGGAGCGCATGATATCTCGTGGTAAGTGCCGTGGCGACCGTTGTCGAGCACGGGGAAGCGGTTGAGGAAAATGCCCTCCACATCGGCGCTCTCCCAGGTCTTCACTATGCGGCGCTTGCCCATGGTGATGAGATGAGACCACACGGGGATGCTGTATCGCGTGCTGGACTTGTAGTTGTAGCCCTTCTCATTGTAATGGATAGTGAGCTTATCCACGGGGATGCGCTGCGGTATCAGGTGGTAGGTGACAAACTGATTGAGCACGTTGTCCTCGTTGGTATAGTCGCCGTTGTCCTTTGCCTCGGGGTAGAGATTCTGGTCGATGACCCATTCCTTCACGTCATCCACGGTGATGTCTTTCACTGCCTTGCCCAACGTCTTGCTCCAGAACTCGTCGGTCTCGGCAAAGAGAGTGAATCCGAACTTCCTATGAGGAGGGCAAGGATAGGCTGCCCAGTCCATTGGCGGGTTTTTGCAACTGGTGATGACATTGGTCTGCACCAGCATTTCATAGTTCTCGTCCTTTACCTTCGACAGGGTGTCTATCAGTCGGCAAGCTTCCACAAGCTTGGCCATGACGTTGTAGCCGCATTCGGGGTCGCCGGCATAGTGGTGCAGGGTACTGCCCAGCGTCTCATTGCTCGGTGCGATGACATAGCCCACCTCATGTACATATCCGTTGATGGCTTCGATGTCCCTGTTCTTGAGCGACACGGGGCAGATGCCGTCGATGAAGCATGAGTCAGGGTTGGTGGGAGAGTAGGTGGTGCTTATCTTGCGGTCCTCCATCGTATTGACACTGAATTCCTGATTGTCCAGAGGGAAGTCCGCCACGGGGAACACCTTGTCGATTTCCGTTCCGTCGAGTATGCTGTTCATCACCACAACACGGCGGATGGAGTCGAGTATCTGCTTGTTGGGGAAAGAGTCCCACGATGCCACGGGGATGATTTCCTTGATGACGAGCGAGTCCAGGTAGAGTTGCAGGGCCTCGTTGGTGGGTGCAAAGCATGTGTAAGCGCCGTAGGCCGTCATGAGCTGATAGACGCTTGTCTCTGAGAGCTTGCTTACCTTCTGCGTCTTGAGCAGCTTCACGTATTCAGAGAACTGTGCGTGCTCTGACAGGTAGCTGGCTATGGTACGCTCCTTGAAGACGTAACGGTTGGAAGTGTCTATGTGCTCTTTGCATGAGAAGAGCACTGTAAGCACCAGGCAACACAGAAAGCCCAGGGAAGTCTTTGTTCTGATGTTCATCTGTATGCGTTGTTTATTATGGGTTTGATATGGTTTATTTGACTATCACTTTGTGCATCGAGCCCTTGGCCTTCACCAGATAGATGTGGTTGGAGCGCACCGGGCTGTCGTGTGGCAGCAGCATGCCCGACACGTCGTAGAGCTCCCAGTTATCGGTTCCGCTCACCTGTATGCGCTGGTTTTCCACCCACACCTGCACCTCGGGGGTGCATGCTTCATGGATGCCACTTGCCAGGTCGCTGGCGCGGAACACCTTCCACGCCCATTGGGAGTCCTTCATGTCGGATGGCATGTCGGGTTGTGCCTTGTCTATGTTGGTGGCAGAGAGATATCTCTTGCCGTATTCGTCTTCGTATGAAATGGCCACCTGGTCATCGCCCAGGTCGGTGATGGTGAGCGCGTTGGAGGCTGTCTGTCTGGTGGCAAAGCTTTGGATGCAGAAGTTTCCCACCCAGCTCGACTCTGTGCTCACGTATCTGTATGTTGACCGATTGCGCAGATGATAGGTCTCCTGCTCCTTGTCGGCGCAGATGAGTACCCATTCCTGATTCTTCGAGTCCTTGTCCAATGCCTTCATGGTGAAGGCGTAGGTCTTGTTGGTCCGGCTTTCGTCCTGCAGGCAAAGAGGGTTCTCGGCATAGTCTGTGCAGGCGCTCACCAACTTGTAATACACAGTGGTGCCGTTCTCTGTCTGTGGGAATTTCTGTGCCAGCGCGGTGCTTGACCCTGCGGCGGCTGTTGTCATGGCAAGTATGGCAAGCCATTTTGTCAGATGTGGAGTTTTAGCCATAATGGACCTTCCTTGTGGAATTTAATATATAATGTATGTGCAAATTTACAAAGAATTCTCCTTATTGCCTTGCACCATACCTGTAAAGTGGTGGATAAATCGTGTGTTTATTAAAGAAAAGGGGACGCGCCCAGCTGAGGATGCGTCCCCCTTGTTATAGATTCAGGTCATGCGGGTCACTTTACCAGCACCTTCTTGGCCTGTCCGTCCTTGACCATGATGTAGATGCCCGGTGTGGCGGTGTTCCACTGGCTCATGCCGCTATACACCTTGCGTCCGTCCAGGGTGTAGATGCCCACCTGTGCATTCTTGGGAAGTGTGGTGAAACCAAGCTTCTCGATGCTTGATGGGTTGTCGGGATCGTCTATCTTCACCCAACCATGGTTCATGTCGAAGGTCACGAGGAGCTTTCCGATGGGTGCCAATACGCACTTGGACTGGTCGTTCCAGCGATATACGGGCACTGCTGCGCCGCCTTTCTCGATGGGAGTTGCGTCCTTGGCAGGGCAGTAGATGGCCTCTGTGCCGCCCTCGTCAAAGTCGGCCTTGATGGCAAACTTGCCGCTTGTCACGCTGTTGTCTTCCTCCAGTTCGATGACTCCCTGGTAGATGCCATGGCCTACGTGGCGCAGTACGTTGAGGCTGTCTGCCTGCACCTCGTGCTTCCAACGGAAGTTCTTCAGGGTTCCGCGCACATATACGGCGGGCAGCCATTTCTCCTCCAGGCAGTCGAACTGCACGGTGAGGTTGTCCTCGTCGAGCACTACCTTGTAGGTTCCTGCCAGTGTCTGGAACACATAGATGCCGCCTTGTTCGCGTCGTGTGCTGGCTGGCAGTGGCTTGTTCTTGGCGGGAGTGATGAACTTCTGGTCGTTGTCCAGGTTGCCGTCAGCCTCCATGAAGAGTCCCAGAGAGCTTCTTAAGAAGAAGTCGCTGCGGTTGCCCCAGCGCTTGTTGGTCATTTCCAGAGTCTCATCGGTGAACTTCACCACGCCTTCATACTTGCCGTCCTTGTTCTTCACCAGCGGATACTTTTCGGTATGTTCCCAGTTGCCGGTGCCGTCCAGGCCACCGATGGCATACCATGTAACGTTCTCCTCCACTACACCTTCCTCGGCATAGTCGGGGTCGTCAGTCTTGTTCAGGCGTATGGTGCCGTTGTTCATGTTGAAGGTCACAAGCCATTCGCCGGGCTCCACAGTGAAGAAGTTGTTGCTCACGTCGGTCGTTGTGGCAGCGCGGGGAGCCTCGTGTGTGATGCCGTGCTTCAGCTCGGTTCTCATGGCCGATGCGTATCTGCCTTCATTCACACCTGCATTGTAGCTGCTCATGACGGCCAGCAGACCCAGCTTCTGGCTCTCCTCGTCACCTTCTGCCTCTACAATGACCTTACCCTTGTAGATACCGTGCTCGGTGTGCTTCAGGGGATAGAGGGCTGCCTTCTGCTTCCATGTCTCCCCGTCCTCAGTGTATCTGAAGTCCTTGAGAGTGCCCACGCAATACAGGCTGTCCATCCAGAACTCCTCGGTGCACTGGAATTTCACGGTCAGGTTATCCATATCCAGCAGGACGTGGTACTTGCCGCCCTGCAGCTGGAAGGGGCTCTGCACACTGTTCCATCTCTTCTGCACGCGCATTGCTGCTGTGTCGGCAGGTGTGATATAGCCCTGGGGTGAACCGATAGAACCGTAGAAGAAGCCGGGCTGATCCACGAAGAAGAGGTCGCCGCGGTTGCCCCACCAGTCGTTCTCGGAGCTCAGGTTGCTGGCGTTGACCATGCTGATGTTGCCCTCGTAGATGCCTTCGTCGTTCTTGAAGAGCAGATAGGTCTCGTTGGCAGCCCAGTTGCCTACACCCTCCAGTCCGCCTCGTGCCTGTACAGGGATGAGGTCGTCGGCTTTCTTCGTGTAGATGACGGCCAGCTGCTCAGCCTCCTCATCGGAGTAGATGCCGTCCATCAGATTGCCCTGCACGGTGTTCACTTCCTGGTCCAGCTTGCCTTTCTTCTCCTCGCTGATGCCGTTGTGCTGGTAAGCATAGTTGGCGCGGTCGGAGAGGGAAACGGTAGCTGCCTCCAGTGCAGCGTAGTGAGGAGCAGTCTGGCGTGCCTCGTCGCAATACTTGTTGATGTTCTGGGCTTTCTCGCACTTGGCTGCATAGTCGTCAGCCTTGCTGTCCATGCTCTCGTTCAGATTGTTGCGTGTATCCTCGCGATAGCCCAACATGCTGGCCAGCATGTTCTCTCCGCGGGTCTTGGCATTTGCCACCATGGCATCGGCAGCTTCCTCGGTGGTGCCCAGATAGGTCACCTTGATGCCGCCCACAACGAACCAGTCCTCCCAGTAGTTGGGGTATCCGTCGTTGATCCAGCCTATTGTCAGCTTGCCGTCCTGTGCCATGCCGTAGGCTGTCTGTGCGTAGCGTCCTGCTGTGAATGCCACACTTGCGCCGTTGGCACTGCCCGGATAGCGCAGCTCGTCGGTCTTGTAGTCATCACTTGCACAGTTCTTGCCCTCTTCGGCATCGCCCAAGGGCAGTGCGTCGTCATAGGCTCCCTTGATGGGTGTGTGCATGTTGCCCACTACGGCAAAGGTGTTTATCTCGTCGCTGCTATCTACCTTGTGGGCCTGTCCGGTGCGCAGGAAGCCGTTGTAGCTGAGTGCATAGATACCGTCGGGCATGCCCTCCAGTGTCTGTGTGATGCTGCCTGATGCCCAGTTCCACCACGTAGCGAGCCTCATGCTCTCCAGTCCGTCGTTGGAGTTGCTGGTGGCGTTGTTGTCCTCCTTCTTCTCTACGGTCCATCCTGCCCAGTCCTTCTGAGACCAGTCGGCATTGGTGAAGAGTGATGTGATGTCTGTTCCTGCCACGATGTTGCCCTTGAGAGCCTTTGACAGCAGTTCTTCGGCCACAGCCTCCTCGGCGGTCATCTCGTCTGCGTTGAGCGTACCGTTCTCCATGATGTAGCCGGCTGTTCCGTGGGCGTAAACGTCGTTGGGAGCAATGTTCTCGTTCAGATATTTGTCAAGCACCACGGCGGCAGGGCCTGTCAACTCGGGTTGCTCGGCCAGCTGAGCCTTGATGGACTCTATCTTCTTCTGGAAGGAAGCGTATGCCGCCTGGCTCTTGCGCAGTGCGCTCTCGGCTTCGGCCAGTGCCTTGTAGGCTTCGGCCAGGTTGTCGGCATCCTTGGCGTTGGACATGGCAGCCTCCAGTGCGTCCTTGGCAGCAGTCTGTGCCATGGTGGCCTGGTAGTCCTCGTAGGTCTCCTCCACGTCGTTGGCTATCAGTGCCAGGGCTTCCTTGCTGTCGCCGTAGTAGGTCAGGCTCCAGTCGTCGGCATAGAGGGCATCGTCGGCCTGATGCTTCTCACGTGTCAGACCAATGGTCAGAGTGCCGTCGTTGACGTATGCCAGCACATGGTTGTCGGCATAGCGTCCCTGCTTCATCCACAGTTTGGCTGTGGCAGCATTGGTGGGGCTGAACCATCCCTCGCCCGAGAAGTCGGCCTCGGATGTGGCACCGTCGCTGGCCAGAGAGCCATACTGGGTGTCGTGGATGTCGCCGAATGTCTTGTTCATGCGTACTCCGCTTCCGGTGGCATAGAGCAGCAGGTTGCGCTGTGTCACGTCCAGTTTCTTGGCCTGGGTGTAATACACGTTGCCTGCACCGTAGCGCGAGGTACCCTTGAGCGCGAGTTTATACACACCGTTGGGCAGATTCGTGATCTCCTGATGAGCGTTGAAGTCCTTTCCTCTGGTGGTTATCAGGTCCTTCTCATAGGTCATGGCTGTACCGCCCCATCCTTCTCCGTTGGTGCATGTGGCGTCCTTGATGAAGTAGCTTGCATTCACAGGGTTGCCTTCGCCAGCCGATTTCATCTGGTTCAGAAGGTAGGCCGTCTGCAGTGCGGGCAGACTGTTCTTGGCCTCGGTGAGCTGCTCATCGGTGCTCTCGCTGTTGTTGAGCACGCTCTTGGCGCTGCTGAGGTCAATGCCCGGGAAGCGTGCCTCGGCCTCCTGGATGGCAATCTCCAGTTCGGCGTAGGCCAGCGAAATCTGCAGGTCGGGGTCCTCCGGTGTGTTCACACGGATGGTCTGGTGGTTCATGTCGAACGTAATGTTGTACGTTCCGGTGGGCACGCGCCAGTTGCGGTCGCCGTTGTAGCGGTCGCAGGGGTATGCCACGCCAGGGATGAGCTGCAGGTTGGGCACGCTGCTGCTGTAGCGTCCTTCGGTGTTGTTGGCTGCATAATTGGCCAGGATACTGAAGTCGCTCATGCCGTCGCTGCTCTCATCGAAGGTGAACTGACCCGTGTAGATGCCGTCGCCTTGGTGCACGAGGCGTGATTTCACGCCATTGTCGGCGTTCTCGCCCAGCACTTGCCAGCGGCAGTCCTTCACCTGTCCATACAGAATCACCTCTTCGAGCCAGGCGGGTTCGATGGCTTCGAAGCGTACCCGGTTGTTCTCCACATCGAGATACACCTTGTACTTTCCGCCCACGCACTGGAATGTGCTGCCGTCAGCCTTCAATGTACGCCATTCCGTACGGCCTGGAGTGATGAATCGTTCCCCGTTGGTTGCGCAGAAGAGCTTGGCATCTGTGTTGTTCTTATCGAAGAACAAATCCACGCGGTTGCCCCATCCCAGCGTCTGGTTGGGCGTCATCTCAGTGCGTGCGACCATATCTACTTCGCCCGAGTAGATACCGTCTTCTCCTTTGGTCAGGGGATACAGGGTGCTTTGTGCCCAGTCCCCTACACCTACCAAGCCACCTCGGCAATAGTAGATGTCGTCAGCGAAGGCCGATGTTGTAAGCAACACGGCCGCCAGTAACGAAAGTAGTTTTCTTTTCATACGGTTTGAATTAGTAGTTAATGTTCTCTTGAGAATGCTCTTCTGCCTGCTGTCCTGTGTGTGCTTTGGCCGTCACATGGCCTCCGCACAGCCCTGTGACATCAAAGGCCAGACGGGCATCTTTCTCCCCAAAGTTACAAATAATTGTTTTTACTTGTTTTACAGATGAAAAGAAATATGCTAAAAAAAGGTTGTTTTTAACACTGTTTTAACGCGAAAAAGGCACTTTGCAACTCCCGCATTGCAATTTTATGATGACGGAAAGACATTTTGCCAGCCAAAAGGCTCTCTTCCCCGTTTTCGTTCGGGGTGTCTCTCGTTTCCGTTCGTGGTATTGCGAAAATCTCTTTCTGCTGTTGCCTCCCGGGGCGCAGTGCGGTGCGTTGGCCGATGCAGCGCGCTGCGATGACTGATGCAGTGCGTTGCGATGACCGATGCACCGCGCTGCGTGTTTCCGGCCGAAATCATGGGGTGAAATGCAGTAAGTGCTGCGCGGGCCAGATAGCTGCGCAGCACTTACTGAGGGGGCGGTATTGTCTGCCTGCGGGCAGAGCGGTCTGTTGTCGGATGGTATAGGTTGGGAGGGTCTTGGGGGCGCACCCCTCTGTCACGCGTAGCTGTGCATCCCGCCCAGCACATAGTTGACCCCGAAGTAGGTCATCAGCAGGCAGGCGAGGGCGAGCAGCGAATATAGGCGGTAGTGACTGTCCTTGCGGAACCACGGGAGCGACTTGGTGTGGAGCGGCATGCTATATACGATGAGGCACACCAGCGCCCAGCTCTCCTTGGGGTCCCAGCTCCAATAGGTGCCCCACGACACATTGGCCCACACTGCACCCAGGAAGATGCCCGCTGCCAGACAGAAGACGGCCGGGCGCAGCAGGCTGCGCTCCACCATCGAGAGGGCCAGCAGGGCGTAGCTGACCATGATGATGCTCACGTGTGCGCTGAGCCAGGGGCTGTGGAGGACGGGCATGAGTGAGGTGATCTGCGGGTTTATCTCGCCCAGATGCGCCACCAGCAGCATGAAGGCAGTGGCCAGGGCGCCAAAGGCACGCACTCTGGTCCTGCCCACCAGCAGGGTGCCGCAGGTGAGGCAGAAGGATACGAAGAGCATGGTCTCGTAGCCGTTGCTCAGGGGGATATGGCCGGCTATGTACCAGCGTACGCCCAGCAGCAGGGTGAGCAGCAGTGCCAGTGCACCGTGGAGCATGCCGGCGGGGACGGTACACCACTGCGTGTGCCTCAGGGTGGAGAGCACCAGCAGCAGGGCGAGCACGAAGGCCGATGCCATGCAGAGCAGAGTCCAGTCGGTGCTGTTGTACAGCAGTTCGGCACTCACCCTCGAGGCACTCAGCCTGTGGCCCTCTGCGGGCACCTCGGTAAAGAGCGCGCCCTGCATGAGCATGAGCATGAGACCCACCTTCTCGTGCACCTTTCCGTCGGCCTTGTCCACGTCCTTCAGGCGTGGCGGCATCGAACTGTAATCGACGAAGCTGGCAAACGAGCGGTACTCGCCGCGCCCCACCTTGATGAGGGGCTGGGCCGACCACTCCTCGGGCCTCAGTGTCATGCTGCACACCACCTGCGTGGCGGTGAGACCGTGGTAGGTCCGCCGGCCATACACTTTGAGCAGAAACTCCTGGCACATGGTGCCCATGGGTGCCACGCGGCCGTTCCACACCACCTGCTCACGCTCCATCATGGCCGCCTTGTCCCTGGCTATGCTGGGCAGGGGCCGGGCTGCCTGTGCCGCCACGCCCAGCAGGGACATCAGCAGCACGAGCATCGCCCGCCTGGGGGCGCGCCGCTTCCGGGGCCACGTGACGAGCATCATGCACAGTCCCAGCAGCGCATAGCCTGCATAGGTGATGGCTGTGCCCCATGGGTCGTAGGTGATGGAGAGGATGCTGCCACGCCGGTCCTCGTCGTAGGAACTCTGGTAGATACGGTAGCCCTGCAAGTGTCCTATGCGGTTCATCGACACCCGCATCTGTCCCTCAGAGGGGTGCAGGGTGATGAGGCTCACATAGTCCTGGGGCGCCGAGGTGCCTGGGTAGCACTGCACACTGAAGCTGTCGAGCCTGAGCGTGCAGGGCAGGGGACGCAGCCGGTCTCCCTCCATGTACTGGCTCACCGGTTCGCCCTGGCGCAGATGCAGCATTCCGTGGTGGCTGGTGAGCGAGGTGACAAAGGCTCCCAGCAGGATGACCAGCAGGCTCAGGTGCAGACCGAAGACACCCATGGAGCGTCTCCACAGGTGTCTCTTTATGATAAGGTACAGTCCCGATGCCGCCGAGGCGAACCACAGCAGGCGGAACCATCCCGTGCCATAGACCATCTGATGGGCTATGGCAGTACCCTGGGAAGCCTCCACCAGAGTGGCGGCGGCCACGGCCACAGCCGCAAGCCCCAGGGCCAGGAAGGGCATGAGTCTAAAAATCCTGGTAGTCAACGTTGTCTCTCTGCTTTGCTGCGATGCACTCCATCTCGATGAGCCATGTGGGGCGGCATACGGGTGCGAGGGCTATCACAGTGGGTATGTTGGGGTAACGCTCGGCAAACATACGCTGCACGGTGGCGTAATCGGCGGTGTCGCGAAGATATACCACGATGTGCATCACGTCGCTGAACGAGGTGTCGGCCTCGGCCAGCAGTGTCTCCACATTCTCCCACATGCGCTGTGTCTGGCGCACTATGTCGCCCACGTAGAGCACGTTGCCCTTGTTGTCGATGCTGGCTGTGCCCGAGATGAAGACGTGGGCGCGGTCGCCATACTCCATGCAGGTGCCTCGCTCGAAGGTCACTCCATACTCATAGGTGGGGTTCAGGTGGGTGGGTGCATACAGGTAGCGCTGCTGCTCGGGGCGGAATCCCACCAAGGCATAAGTGCCCATCTGTACGAGTGCACGCGTGTCGGCAGGCAGTCCGCCTATGCCTGTGCTGGCTATGTAGTGGGTGTCCTGTGTGAGTCCCTGCTCGGTGAAGTTGTCCTTGCGTGCCTTCACCATGCCCGCATACTGCGTGTCCACGTCCCTTACGAAGAACCATGTGCGCACACAGTTGTCGGCCAGTGTGGCACCGAAGTTCTGCAGTGCCTCCTCATATTCAATGAGCACGCTCTCGGTCTGCCATGCGCTGTCGCCCTTGTGCTGGTGCATCCCCATCTTCCACAGATGCTTGTATCCGTTGTGTGACACCACCACCATGCCGTTCTCGTTGGCCACTTGTGTGTGGCTTTGCATGTACAGCCACACGGCTATCTTGCTGCCGTCGAGCGGCTGCTGCTGTATGATGCTGATGGAGATGTCGGGCTGCTTGCGCATGAGCGGCTGCTGGTTGGTGCTGTCGGAGAGGAAATAGCGCTTCATCACATAGCGCGAGCCCTCAAATCCCGGCATGCCGGTCAGGCGGTCCTCTGCCTCATAGATGCGCTGCATCTGCTTCTGGAACAGGTCGCAGCGCGGCTCTACATGCAGCATCACGTGCCATTCGGTCACCTCGCCACGCGCGTCAAATCGTGCCACCTCGGCTCTTACGCCCAGGTCGCTCAGGTTTATCTTGTCGTATCTAATAGCCATTCTTATGATTTCTTTCTGTTTGCAAAGTTACGAATATTCCTCATCTTTGACGGATGAAATGCGATTATTTGTCTGTGGCAGCCGGCTGGGCCTCTATCCACTTGCGCAAGTAAGTCCTCACCTCAGCCAGATTGTCCTTGAAATGGCTGCTGATGACTTCGGTGTGGTTATAGTGCAGGATGTTCTCGCCGCCGTCGTTGAGGATGTGCCACAGCAGGCTTCCCTCGGGGTTGCCGCCTGCCACGCGCATCTGGTCGGGGTGTGTGGTGCTGGCCACGTTCACTAAGTCGGCACTGGTGTAGCCCTCTGTGAGGTCCAGTCCCGCCGCCTTGCGTCCGTTGGCCCCATGGCACTGCACGCACGCCTTGTCCAGCATGCCCCTCTGCAGACAGCCCGTTGCACTCACGTCCAGCACGCCCATGTCCAGGCGTATGGTGTCGGTCTGGCCCTCATAGTCATCCAGCTTCACCGAGGCGAGCGACAGGATGCGCTCGCGCAGATTGTTGGTTACGGCCAGCTCCACAGTCTGCACGTTGCTCCCCACATTGGCGAGCACCAGCTGCAGGGAGTCCTCTCCGGCGCCTGCCGGAATGGCGCGCTGCATCACGGCATAATTGCTCCCTTCCTGGAATCCGGCCAGTGCCAGCGTGTAGCCGGCGGGCAGCGAGGCCAGTCCGTGCAGGCTGGCAGTCAGTTTTACGTTGTGTCCCTTGCCGTTCACGGTGTAGTGCGTGTCGATGATGTCGCCGCTGTCGCAACTGCCCAGCAGCGCTGCTGCTCCCAGCACAAGCAGGTGCAGCAGAAGTCTTGTCCTGATGAATCGTCTCATACGCTACGTTCTCCTATCTGCATGACATCGGTCAGAAGCAGTACTGAAGCTGCAGGCTGGCCGTGTGGGTGCTGATGCCCAGGTCGTCGTTGTCGCGGTCGAGCTGTGTCTTATGGCCGTAGCGGCCCGTGAACTGGTACATGCCCGAGAGCTTGAGGTTGCATTTGTTGATGTAGTAATTGAGCACCACGGCAGGCATGTTGAGGATACCGTCCTTGGTGGAGCCGTTTCGGTCGAGGAAGTCATAGCGCACACCGGCCTGCAGCGCATGGGTGAAGAAGTATCCCACCTGCGCATAGGCGCCCCAGTAATTGAAGCTGCGGTCTATCTTCTGCCGCTTGGTGAAGCCCACGTGCATCCAATACCCCTCGGCAGCAGCGTACCAGCGGTTGTAGAGCATGCTCCATTCCACTCCCATGCGGCCGTCATTGGTGCTCTCGCTTTCGCTCTCCACATTCAGTCCGCCGCTGATGCCGAAGAGCATGTGGCGGCCTTTGAGCATGTGGCTGTTGCCCTGTGTGGCGGGCATCTTGCCCCAGGGCATGAATGTGATGCGGCCTGCGTAGAGCAGCGAGGGGATGTGCCAGTCATCGGAGAAGGTCTTGGTGGCGGTGTTCACACCGGCCCCTGTGCCGTTCCATAGTCCGGCCTCATAGCCCATGTGCCAGCCTTCGGGCTTCTGCTTGTTGAGGCGCGCCGTGCCGTGAATCTCGATGCCGAGGTCGAAGCCAGTGCCTATGGTGGGGGTTACAGCATTGAGCGTGTAGGGCATGATGCTGGTGGCTGTGAGCGAGGTGGGCAGCAGGGGGAAGAGCGTCTCGCCCAGCGTGGTGAGGTAAGCGTGGGTGAAGGAAGTCTTGAACTTGCCTGCGCGGAACCGCACAGCGGGGTTCACGCAGTAGTCCACCCATGCCTGCTGCAGCACGTTGGCGCCTGTGGCAGCCGCGTTGATGCTCAGGTTATAGTCCAGACGGCCGAATGTCTTGCCCGTGAAACCCAGTATGGCATAGGGGATGGAGAAGCCTGAGTTGGCCACGTTGTCCTGGTTGTAGGCCTTGTCCAGCCCCTCGTCGTCGTAATAGTTGAGGTTCAGCCGTGTCTGCATGAAGAGGTAGGGCTTGAAGATGAAACGGCCGTCCTTGCTCTGCAGGGTGAATCCCCGGTCGTCGGCAATGCCCAGCACGCCGTTCTCCATGTCGATGGCGGGCGACTCGTGCTTGAGTTGTGCGCTCTGGATATTGTACTTCTCGAATATGGCCTTCTCGTTCTCGGCCTGCTTGGGCTGTGTTTCAGGTTGCTCGTCAGCCATGACGGGCAGGGTGGCCAGTGCCATGACGGCCACGGTGAATATCTTTCTCATGATGTGTGTATTGTTGTCTGTTTATAATGATTCCAGGAACTTTATGAGCGCGGAGCGGTCTTCGCGACTCATCTTAGCGAAGAGGTTCTTCGATGCCTCGCCTTCGCCCCCATGCCACATGATGGCTTCGGTGAGGTTGCGTGCGCGGCCGTCGTGCAGGAAATAGGTGTGTGCGTTGACCTTCTCTTGCAGTCCGATGCCCCACAGCGGTGTGGTGCGCCACTCGTTGCCCTGTGCCAGGCCGCTTACGTAATGGTCGTTGAGTCCCACACCCATTATCTCGCTGCCCATGTCGTGGAGCAGATAGTCACTATAGGGATGTATGGTCTGTCCGCCCAGCCAGGGCAGTTCGGTGCCGTTGAGCAGCGTGGCTCCTCGTGTACGGGTGTGCAGTGTGGTCACGTGGCACAGGTGGCACTTGGCCTGATAGAACATCTTTTCGCCATGCTTCACTTGCGGGTCGTTGACGTTGCGTCGTGCGGGGACTCCCAGTCCGTGCAGGTATAGGTCCACGTTCTCCATGTCCTCGGTGCTCACGTCGAGCTGGCTGTAGAGTAGTCCCATCATCGATCCGTCCTGCATCTGAGACTGCCCCTTGCATATCTCCTCGGGGTAGCGGCTGTTGGTGCAGCCCATATCGCTTGAGAAGCCAAGCTCTACGGTGAGGTCGGCGTGCTGCGCCTTGTTGCCGCTCAGACCCAGCTGCTTCACTCCGCGCTCGGTGATGTAGTTGCATCGTCCGCTTATTCCGTATTCGGGGTAATTGCTCTTCTGTGCCAGTTGCTCTATTTCGTGTCGGTCGAGTGCCATCATTTGCCCCATGCCCACATGCCGCAGCGGGATGCGCACCGTGCAGAAGAGGTCATCGGCTGTAATGGGGTCGCCGGTGTTGCCATACGGTGCGTACCAGTCCTTGATGGTGTATTGGGGATACGCCAGTTCGTACTCCTCGCCGTCGGGGAACTGGTACTTCTGGTAGTGCCAGCGGCATTCGAGCTTTCCCTCAGCCTTCACGCCGTAGATACTCTGGTCGTGAAGTACGCGTCCGTAGTTCTGGAAGAAGGCTCCGTTCTTGCGTGAGATATAGACCAGCATGCTGCTGAAACCATATTCGCCGCTGCCATATACGGGTGTTCCATCGGGGTCGGTGCCCGTCTGCGTCCACAGTGCAGGCTTGGTGCGGCCTGCATTGCGGTGGCACGAGCCGCAGCTGTAGCCAGCATACACCGGCCCCAGTCCGTTGCTCTGTGAGCGTGCGTCGTCGTACAGACCGTCTCCCTTGGTAAAGCGCTTCTGGTTGGCAGGTATGCTTGCAATCCAGTCGGCATCGGTATCGTAGGCGAAAGAAGAATTGATGAAGTTGGTTGAGGTGCCTGCGCTTAGCGCGTATCCGTCGGGGATTTCTATGTCTGTGACGTCGTATGTATCGTCGTCCTCGCAGCTGGCCAGGCCGCAGAGGAGCATGACGGACAATGATGACAATAGAAACTTGTTCATGTGTAAAATACGTTTTTTCCTTTACCGCAAGAGTGGATACGGTTCTCCGGGGAGTTCCGCATCCACATTCTCGCTTCTTTATAAACTATTAAAGCTACACCTTATATTATTATGTGCGTGGGTTATTTGCTGAGTGTGCGTGGCGTGCCATTGTAGAAGAGCAGGAACTCCAGTGTGTGGAATCCGCGCACGTTCTGCACGGCTGCGATGGTCTCATCGTTCTCGTCGAACTCGCCTTCCCAGGTCAGATTGTCAAACCGGCCGCTTGCCAGGGTGTTCTTCAGTGCATCTACGTCCAGGGGCCACGAGTCCATGTTGGGGTCCAGACCCTTGTCGGCCACAGGACCAAAGAGGAAGGCCTCGCTGGTCTCCCACGGTTCGCGGGCTGTGATCCACTGTGTTGCGGCTGCCTTGAAGGCCAGGTTCACGTCGGCCACCGTCTTGGTGCCTGCCTGGTACTCGCCAGCGGTGTTGGCCAGAGTGCGGATGGCGGTGTTCAGCGCGGTGTTGTCGGCCAGCAGGTCGGCGTATGTGGGCAGCACCACATGGTCGGTATAATTGATGATGATGGGCTTCAGGTCCTCTTCGCTGGCGGCCATCATCACAGGCTTGAGGTCGTTGGTGAGCACCTTCTCCAGTGCCGAGCATGCATCCTGGGCTGCCAGCACGGTGTTGCTGCCGAGGTAGCTGCGCAGGGGGCTCTTGATGCCCTGGATGGCATTGACGGCTGTGTTGATTTTCGTGACAAGGCTGTTGTAGAGCGACACATTGTTGGCTTTCAGGTAGGAAGCCACCGACTGTGCTGTCTGCTCGCCGTTGCGTGTGCCATACACCGCGTTGCGGATGGAGAGGATGTTGTTTGTGTAGTCGTCGATAGAGTGGAAGCTGTACCAGGACTCCACGGCATAAACGGCATCCTTGTAGCTTCCTTTCTCCCACAGGCTCGCCTATCTTGGCTGTCCCCACCTCGTTGGCGATGTCGGCGCAGCCCTCGATGATCTGCTGTACGCAGTTGCTGTAACTGGCAAAGGTCTTGCCGGTGCCCGGGTTCTTGAACTGCTCGGAGTAGGCATCGCCGCCGTTGTAACTGTCGGTCCAGGCGTTCTTCAGGTCAGAGGCATCCTTGGTCAGGAGGTTTGCCACCTGCACGCTATACTGCACCCAGTTGGTCAGGTTGGCGTCGGTCACGGCAGTCTGATCCTCTTCGAAGTTCACATCAGCTATTCCCTCGGGGATAGTCTTCTCGTTGTTCTCCTCATCGCAAGCGGTGAAGGTGGTCAGGCCCATAGCCAGCAGGGCCACCAGAAATACGTTCTTCTTCATTCTTCTTTATTTTTTTTAATGGTTGTCAATGTTCTTTCCTCCGGCCTGATGGCCGTGTGCCGGGGGCGGGCAGGCGTGGCGGGCTTCCTCATGGAAACTGGCACCATGGATGCGGCAGGCGGCACCTGTGTGGGGTGCAGTGCGCTGCGATGTGGGATGCAGCGTGCTGCGTTGGCCCTTGCAGCGTGCTGCGACGGGTGATGCACCGCACTGCACCGGTGGGGGCGAAACGATGCCTTGTGGCCGATGGTGCCGCAGGCGTCTCCGCTCTTGTCCCTGCGCGGTGCCGGGCGGGCGGTTTTACTTGCCCTTGCGCAGAGCCTCTATCTCCTGCTGCATCTGCTCCAGGCGGCTGTTCATCTCGTCGATGGTCTGCTGCTGGTTCTTCAGCTGGCGGCGTGCACGCAGGTCCTTGACCGTGCGGTCGCTCAGGAACCAGCCCGTGAATGCCACTCCCAGGGCAAACTCATTCTCGTCGTTATAGGCACCGCCGCCTATCTTGCGCTTCGTGTAATCGGCCTTCACCACCAGGTAGGGCAGCGGTTGGTAGTTGACGCCAGCCACCCACATGTTGGTCTTCAGTCGGGTGTCGGCGGGCGTGTTGCAGTATTTGTCCATCACCACATGCTCCTGAGGGTTGTAATACTCATAGCGGAAGAAGGGTGTCACATCGGGCATCTTGTCGCAGCTCACGAAGCCCTTCAGGCGCAGTCCCACCTCTCCTCCGTAGCTCACGGCCTTCTCGGCTACGGGAGCCGTGCGCGCATAGGGCGAGAGGTTGCTCAGCTTGCTGTTCTTGTCGCTCACCCTGGAACTGTTGGAGAGATGGCCTTGTATCACATTGGCACGCGCCACCACCCAGCGGTTCATGTACTGTGCATCCACGCTCCAGATGCGCACCGGGGCCTTGAAGTTATAGGTGTGAGGCTTGTCGGCATTGCTTCCCACGTTGCGGCAATAGTAGAAGCTGCCGCCCAGACGCAGGCCTGGGATGCCCCGGTAATTGAGGCGCGCCACGTAGCCCGGGCTGGTGAAGTTGTCCTCCTCGAAGATTCTGTTGTTGGCGTCGGCGGCCCAG
>OKRS01000651.1_pt1 | contig 25997 bp, 19 predicted proteins | sample 1601191 | NCBI WGS metagenome assembly OKRS01 (sample SAMEA3541509, study PRJEB24748) | human gut metagenome | biome: human gut; feature: human-associated habitat; material: faeces | place: China | collected 2012
GGATCTGGGGTACTACAACGAAGAAGAAAATTGTTATTTCCGCTGCTGCATTGGCAGTTGTTGCAGCTGGGGGTATCACAACCGGAGTTGTCGTAAACCACCAGAAAGATTCAAATCAGAGTATTTCAGTGGATGCAGAGAAGACAGAGCAGACATCCACATCAACGAGCACAACCAAGGCAACCACAACAACCACGACAACGACCACCACAACATCGACATCCACTTCCGAGACGACAACGTCCACGACCGAGAAGCCGAAGGAAGACGCAGATAACGGCAATAACGATGACGGTGGTTCTGTAGAGACTCCGGTAAACGATAATACGGGTAGTGGAAATAGTGGTAATACAGCGGCAGCTCAGCCGAGCAATTCAGGTGGTTCGAGCAGCGGCAATAACACGCCAGCTCCTGCACCCACGCCTGCACCAGCCCCTGCTCCTGCACCAGCTCCTGCTCCTGCACCGACACCAGCTCCTGCACCTGAGCCAGAGCCAGAGCCGGATGTATGGCATAGTCCTTGGGAGGGAACTGGTAATTATAACTATGCAATTGGCAGAGGTTGCGATGTCTATGGTGCGGATAATTATGCAAGTCTTTGTAGTGTATGGGGTTCTGATAGAGTTTCCATTGGCGACCCAGAGACAGGTGCTGGGCTTTCGATTTGGGTACTAACTGACCCTGATAACGGAACTTGGACTCGTGGCGGTTATTAATTTATACCATAAAGACCTACTACTCCGATATGTCAGATGATAATGATAGTCAATGAATAAATAAAAGTAGCCACCCATATCGGATGGCTATTTTTATGACAATTCTTTTCAAGACCACTTGACTTTAGCTAATATAAATGTTATAATGATTACGTTACTTAATAGCACCTAGTAACGTTCTAATGATTTCGGTGATGCAGAATACAGCTGTTTGTGTAAGGATGATTTGAAGAGTTGCCATTTTGTTCACCTCTTTTCGTTGGGGTATCTAGATGTTATAATAGTTACGTTAAGTGGTATTGTGATTAGTTGATAGCATCAACGATGACATCAACAATTTTTGATGTAATATGGATAGCGAGTCCAATAAGAATTGCTTGCAATGTCAGCATAATATCACGACCTTTCTTAGAGGTGACTGGTGGAGCAGTCACCTCTTTATTTTTAGCCTTATCAGTGGTTTTGAGGCTAAAATAATAATACCATACGCTCGGTATATAGTCAATAAGATTCTTTGTAAGTATTGAAAAAGTTTCTATGGTCAATTTCAGGTGTCAAGGGGTATCTAATATTAGCTGGTATATAAGAAAGGGATACTATATCACAGGTTTTTACAGTGGAGATTTTAATTTTTGTTTTGCTATGCGGAAAAGCAAGAGAAATAATTGTAAATTGATTTACCTTGTTGATTGATTTATTAAGATATTTCTGACATTTCTTAATGAGATGACTTGACATAAAGAGAGAAAAATGGTATAATGATTACGTTGATTGGTATTATGGTTACTTGATAGCATCTAATGCTATCTTGATGAGTTGCTGTACGCAGAATGCTGCGGAGCTTTTAAGAATAAGTAGCAACATGATATCACAACTAAGAATGAATAAAGAAGATAGAGATTACTACGGTGTAATCTCTTTTTTTTATGCCCTACTTCCCCATTTGGCAGTTGAGAGAATGATAGGGTATGTGAGCAGACAAAAAGATTCATATGATATGAATCACCACGAACAATCTTGTATTTCCAGTATAGCAGATGACAAAGAAGATGTCAAGAATAAAGCTTGATATTGTTATAAAAATCTGTGATTTATACAACTCAGTTGAGTTCTAGCTTTGCTTTGTTGTGATATTTTCTAATGAGGGGTACTGATTCTCAGAATAGGATAAAGCTGTCTGAGCAGATGAAAAACAAGGCGTAATTGGGGGATTCAACAAGACTAGGATTTCAGCTGTAATCCTCTTATTGGGGTACTACAATTTATAAAACTGCAAGGCTGTTGCATCAAATCGGTGCAGCAGCCTTTTCTTTTTCCAGAGATATTGTGCTTTAGAGAGAATGAGATGGAAAACAGCGTAATACAAGATCAAGGGGTATCTTATTTCCACGTTCGTGGTATATAGAAAGTGAGATGCAAAATAGGAAGTGTTTCTTTTCTTTTTTGAAAAGAAACGGCTGCAAGATGCAGTCACTGAAATTCAAGGAGGTTCAAATCATGAAAACAGGTTTATCCCCTACAGATACGTTATTTTGGAAAAGAGTTGAGGATTTGTCCTATGATGAAATATAAAATTATGCACAGAGATTCTGTGATTGCAGAAGCAAACGGTTTTGAAGTTACTGAGATTCTGAGTTTTGATTTTAATCAAGCACTTATCGGCTCATGGCTGCCTGAAATAGCAACATACATGAAAGAAACGGCTCAGGCACTCTTGAATAACGAGAAAGCCCTTGAGATCATGAAACGGAATGCTCTGAACAGAACGTCTATTGCATATGCTGCAAATTATGCCGAGAAGTGCGTAAAACAGCATATGGCAGATGCGTTTAATGAGATGTTTTTTCCGTGGGTAAACAATCAGGTTCTTCAGATGGCAGAATTTCTGCTTTCTTGGTTAGAGAAATCATAAGGGGTATCTTACAGATGCTTTTGGCATAAAAGCACCAGAACTGCATTTGTAAGATTCACAGCTGTTTTTGACATTGTAAAATTCAGCATGGTAAGCTTTCAGAATTCATGGGAGTTTGCCAATCTAAATGCTGAAATATTTTGAAAATTGGGAGCTTATTTCGCACTTGAAGTTTTTATGGCACTTTCGATTTTACCTGAAATTTTAATTGGAACTTATTATGAGATTTCAATAATGACAGAAGATGCGTTCAAAATCATATAAGCTGAAATCGTGCAATCCTATAGGAAAACGATGCATCTAATCTATGAATTGGGGTACTCAACTAGAATCACCGTACCTAATAGCAGACAGAATTTCAAGCTATTTCTTCGGCAGCGAGTTATGGATGCAAAAATCTTTCAGGGGAAGTTTTCAAGAAAATATTGTGCGAGAACAAGCCTGAATCATGGGCAGACAGGCAGAAAAAATAGAGATATTTTGTGCTTTGAGTTTCTATAAGGTTTTTGGATGTGAAAATAACCCTGTAGAAAAATCCTTGATTCCAATTTTCCAGTATGCTATTCTTGAAGCAAAAATACAGACAGAAAGAAGGAAATACATATGCAAACGCCAGAACTATTATATCTGCATTCACAGTGGAGTTATGCCTTTCGATGTCAGCAGTTTCAGATTGTTGCTACGGAGCAGAACAATTTTTCGGTGATTTATCTCGTAAAAGGGGTATCTATCCAAAAGAAACTGACAATCATGCAGATATGCGAAGAAACTTGCAGAAACATTTTTCCAGAAGAATTGACTCAGCTGATTATCGACTGTTGGGAAGATATTATCAAAGAGCCGGGAGAACTGCTGTTTTGCAGTGTAGACGATTTGATTTTTTGGCTTGAAGCATATCAGGCTTTTTAAGAATCAGAATTCGTAATCTGTGATTGCTTTTGATATTCCTGATACCAAGCATCTTGCTCAGATTGGCTCATGTTATCCCAGTTGTCCGTTCTCTTTTCAATTTCCTCAACGGTGTATGCGTCCATGCCGTAGCACTCATTTCCGTCCATATCCTGATAAACCGCAATACCGTCTTCTAAGCCATGATAAATGTACTCGTGACGAATCAGGTTGCGAAAGGTGATATAATCCACTAAATGTTGATTCATGGTCTGCATGCTGCCATAGTGCAGAGAGAGTGTTTCTACGATTTCAGCATAGTCCGTTTTCCCTCTGGAAAAATACAATTCTTCGAGAATGGCAACAAGCACATTGTCTTTGAACTGCAAGGTGACAGTTCCTCTATCTGCTTCGGTCAGCAAGACATCAAAATCTCGTAAGATAACCGCAAGAGCGGCAATCGTTTGTCCGGAAAACCGATCCTGGCTCTGGATCAGGCTGTCTGTGCTGACCTCAAAGTAATCCGCCAGTTTCTTCAAAATAATCGCAGACGGAACGCTTTTCTTATCGATATAATTGCGAATGGACTTGGGGTCAACCAAAATTTCAGCCGCCAGTTTGTTGATGGAGATGTTCCGCTTCCCCATGAGCCTTAGCAGGGTATCTGAAAAGCCTTTTTTCCACGCAGTTTCATCAATTTCATAGTTATTCATCATGAAAATTCCTCCTTTGAGAATTGTCCTGTAGAAAAATCCTTGATTTCAAATATCTTCTGTGATAAAATACAGTCAAGATTATAGTCTTAACTTATAGAGATAAAACTCCCAACAAATCTTATTATAACAATTTTTTTATTTTTTGTCAAGGCACTTGAGATGGAGGTTTTGTTATGCTATCACATAAAAAATACATGGAGATTCAGAACCTGAACCCAGAAATCGGTGACATGTTTGAGCCTGGAGATCAGATCATCATTCAAGAAAAGATTGATGGCTCGAATGCCAGCTTTCAGTATGATCGGGAAACAGACAGCGTGATTTGTTTCAGCCGCAATCAGATCTTGTCGCCGGAATTGAATCTTCGCGGCTTTTACGAATGGGTACAAAAACTGGACAAAGAGCAAGTACATGCGGTTCTGGGCGACAATCTGCGAATGTTCGGAGAGTGGCTGGTACGGCATACTGTACCCTATCCGAAAGACTGCTATGAAACGCTGTACTGCTTTGATGTGTTCGATATGGAACAGCACTGCTACTTGCCGCAGGATCAGGTAAAAGCCCTTGCGGAGCAGCTGGGGCTGCGATATGTTCCTGTGTTCTATGAGGGACCTTTTACCTCGTGGGAAGACTATCAGCCATTGGTGGGAAAAACAGAACTGGGCGGTGAGATCGGTGAAGGAATCATCATCAAGAATCTGAGCACCCTGAGCGGCAATCTTGCATACACGAAAATCGTACACGAGAATTTTTCTGAAAACAAGAAAACGTGGAAAAAGAAACAACGCCGGAAGCCCAGTCCGGAGGAACTGCAAGAACACGAGCGTCTGCTGGAACTGGCAAAAACAGTTGTTACCAGACAGCGTGTACAGAAGATGCTCTACAAGCTGGTAGATGAGGGCGTGATTTCGGAGAATTTTTCTCGACAGGACATTCCCGCTATTTTTCAGCATCTGCCTTCAGCCATCTATTACGATTGCCTGAAAGAGGAGCCGGAAGTGGTCAATCGAATTGAAAAGTTTAGCAAACTGTCCAGCGAGATCAGCCGCAGTTTGGTAAAGGAAATTATCGCCGAAAAGGAGAGTTAATATGCGAAACATTGGTCTGGGAGATCGCATGAAGCAATACGAACAAGTCACACAAATCCGCTTGATACGGCGTATGCCGGTGATTCTCCGACTGGACGGAAAAAGCTTTCACCGCTTTACCAGAGGCTTTAAGAAGCCCTTTGATCCGGTAATGCTGACGGCAATGCAGAACACCATGCAGGAGCTTTGCAGCCGTGTAGAGGGCTGTGTGTTGGGTTACACGCAGTCTGACGAGATTTCTCTCGTGCTGTGTGATTATCAGCAGCTGGACACAGAGGCATGGTTCGGCAACAAGCTGCAAAAGCTTTGCAGTATTTCTGCAAGCATCTGCACCTCTGCCTTTCAGAAATATTTTCGGGAGGCAGCTTCCACTCTGGGATATACCGACTATCTGAAACGAGCAGATCAGGCGAATTTCGACAGTCGAGCATTCAATCTGCCAATGGAAGAAGTGAATAACTACTTCGTCTGGCGGCAGCGAGATGCGATACGAAATTCCATACAGGCAACTGCACAAGCCTATTTCAGCCACAAGCAGCTGAACGGTGTCAACTGCAAAAAAGCTCTGGAGATGCTGCAAACAGAGAAACAGGTCAATTGGAATGAATTTCACACTTCTCTGAAACGTGGCACTTGCTGTATCAAAATGCCGCAGCTGCTGAACCAAGGCACACCCAGTGAAATCGTTCGGGAGAAATGGTGTCTGGATTTAGAGATACCAGTATTCTCAGAGGACTGCACCTATGTGGAGAAACGCATTCACTTTGAAGATGCCGAAGCAGAGGAGGACATATGATCTTTTTTACCAGTGATCTGCATTTCGGGCATGAACATATTATCCAGTTCAACCACCGCCCTTTTCGGAATGTCACCGAGATGAACCGGCAGCTGATCTCCAATTACAATGCCGTGGTGCAGCCGGAAGATACAGTTTACCTGCTGGGAGATCTGTCTTTTCAGATTTCCGTTGAAAAGGCGAATGCACTGATCGCACAGCTAAACGGAAAAAAGCATTTGATATTAGGCAATCACGATAAGTCCTATGCACCGGAACTGTTTGAGGAAATTCTGATTTATCGGGATCTGCGGGAAATGCAAAAGTGGTGGGTGCTGATGCACTACCCACTTCTGGAGTGGAGAAGGGAACGCCATGGGGCGATCCACCTGCACGGGCACATTCATTCCAAAGGACTGGACAACAACCTGTCCAACTTGCAGAAAGGAATTCGCCGATATGATGTAGGCGTTGATGCAAACGGGTACTATCCGGTTGCCATGTCCACGATTCTGGATTTCTTTCAGTTATTTACCTTACAGATTTCATAAGCACACAAATTATAGGAGGCATGAAAATCAAATGTGTGACATCATAACAACCATTCAAGATGCAATTTATCAAATTGAAGAAGATTATCATGTCAAGGTAATATATGCCATAGAATGCGGCAGCCGTTTGTGGGGATTCTCAGCTGCAAACAGCGATTATGATGTGCGTTTTGTCTATGTAAAGCCAAAAGAGGAATATTTGAGGTTAGACCCATTTCCAGATGTAATACATCGAAAAGTGAACAAGATTCTGGATCTGGATGGTTGGGACTTGCAGAAAATGCTTCGCTTATTGTATAAATCCAATCCCTCTGTCTTTGAGTGGAATCAATCTACAATCATTTATTGTAAGACACCCCAGTGGGAGAGAATTTCTGGTGAGATTCCTCGATATTTTCAAGTTGCTACGGGATTTCAACATTATCTGCATCTGGCAAAGGGAAATTGCCGTTGGTTCTTAAAAGCTGCTGAGGTATGGGAGAAGAAGTATTTTCATGTGCTGCGTGCCATTCTTGCTTGCTATTGGATATTGCACCATCATACGCCGCCGCCATTGAATTTTATTCAGTTATGCGATGCAGAACTGGATTGTTCCATTCGTCCGGCAGTAGATCAGCTGCTGGAAAAAAAGCGTGCCGGAAAGACCAAGAGAAAAGGAAAACGCATTGAAGTTTTAAACGATTACATTGCAGTTTCCTTTGCAGATTTAGAAAAGAAGATCGCACAGCTGCCGAAAGAGCCATATCCTGACTGGCAAGAGTTAAACAGACTGTTTCTGGATACGCTGAATAGCTGCTCTTTTGCGTTCATGTCAGGAGGCATATCATGATACTGATCACCGGAGATTTACATGGAGAGCATGACATTCAAAAATTTTCCGTCAGCTGCTTTCCTCTGCAAAAACAGCTTTCACGAAAGGACTATGTAATTATCTGCGGTGACTTCGGACTTGTCTGGAGAGACAGTTCGGAAGAACGTCAATGGCTAAAATGGTTAGAAGACAAGCCGTGGACAACGCTATGGATTGACGGAAATCATGAAAATTTTGCACGATTAAAGGCGTTTCCAACGGAAAGATGGCACGGCGGTTTGATCCAGAAAATCACACCCCATATTTTTCATTTATGCCGTGGACAGATATTTCAATTGGAGGAATATCGTATTTTTGCAATGGGCGGTGCAGAAAGTCACGATAAAAAATATCGGAAGCTAGGGGTATCATGGTGGGAGGAAGAACTTCCTACAGAAGCGGAAATTCAAGATGCCACAATTGCATTGGAGCAAGCGAACTGGAACGTGGATATTGTACTCACCCACAGCCTTTCCACAAAAATTCAGCACGAGATGTTTGAAGGGTTAAGCTATACAGATAACCGACTGACAGATTTCTTCCAAGAACTCGATGAAAAGCTGGATTTTCGGTTTTGGTTTTCCGGACATTATCATTTGTCCCAGCGATATGATGCACGGCATATTTTGCTCTATGATGCAATTGTACAGCTCACAAAGAGCGGTTTTCTGAAACAATTTCCAAGTTATGTGCAGTTGGATTGAGAGCGTGTCCAGAACTGCAAGCTATTCACACAGACGTGAACCTCTCTCAACTGCATTCTAGCACGCACGATTTCCGGCGAATATGAAAGAGAAAGGATATTGACTTCGGAACAATCAAACGAAGATACTAGCGTGTTCGTATAAAATACCGGTTCAGATTTTGAATCAGTATTTTATTTCATGTGAGAACGCTATAGGTGACGGAGAATGATGAAAGGCACATTCAAAGACGGCTTAACAGCAACAGATTTGAAAGCAATGGGTATCAAGCTTTCACCAACACAATTTGACAGCAGCTTGCACTTTGACATTTCTGTCACTGGTGACAGAGTGGAAATCCTGCAGCGGCAGGAGATTTTTTTCAATGTGGTAAATTTCAATCTGAAAGCAGCAGGATTAAGCTTTATTCTCCGATTGGAATATGCAGAGCTGTGCAACCCGATGTATGCAATTCAGAAGAAGATGAAGCCTGCCGACTTCAAGGTTCGTGTTTTTGGCTCAGTTCGAGAAAATCATACGGCACTCATTAACTGGCAGCTGGAAGACATTAGAGCGGACATCAAGAAGATCTGGAAGAGCATTGTAAGTCAGATTCAGATGGTGAGAGCCATGAATGACGTAATCCCTGATGCAGACAAAATCATGGGAGCGTTCAAAGTCAAAGGGGTATCTCAGGATTACACTGGTACAAAGGTTCTTCTTGGTGGAGAGTTTGCAGGAATTCAGCCGAGCATTGCGAATATGACAAATGTTCGTGAGTTTGCTCAGACGCAGAATGGTGATATCGTGATGTATTTCAGTGGCAAGTATGCTACGTTCACATTGACAAATGGTGCTAAGGTTACTTTTGTACTGGAGAATCCTGCAACAGGCATGAAGAGCGAAAAGGAAGACCTGTATAAGGGTATCTTTTTTCAGAATACTTACTACAAGGAGAAGGTGTAGGTATTTTCGCATTTTCCAAATTTTCTTGTTTTGACCTTTTCTAAATTTGAATGCAGATCGTATTATTTTGTTTTAAGTTTTGCTGATTCCAATGCAATTTGTTTACTTGAGATTCTTTCATGCACTCAGCGGTGGTTTGCCAGGTATCACAAATCGGTACAATATTTAGTGACATTTTTGTTACTAAAAAACCTTTTGGGCAATGCTTTTCAAAAAAGAGACCTATTTTTCGTGTGTTTTTGAAATTCAGAATGACTGTGCGGCTGTGAGCCATTCTGAATTTTGAAATCACAAATTTTCTGCAAATGTATTCTGTCACAAATTCTTAATCTTGAGAAGAAAAAAAGGTTTTTTGAGCCTGCAAATCAGATCGTGCATATCCATAAGCAAGTGCGTTTGCAAAAGTATACTTTTATGGACGGACTGATTTCAGGTCGATTTAGCGTCTATAAGAGTGGTAATTTTTATTTACGAACGTTTTTAAATAAAAAGGGCTTTTATGCACGGATTAGGAGGCAGAGTTATGAAAAATGAACGCATATACGGGTATGTTCGGGTATCCAGTCAAAGTCAAAATGAAGATCGGCAAATGCGAGCGTTGCTGGAATTTGGCGTGGAAGAGGACAAAATCATTTGCGACAAAAAGTCTGGCAAGGATTTGGAGCGTGATGGGTATCTTTTCTTGAAGCATCATATTCTTCGCCCCGGAGATACGCTGGTCATCAAAGAGTTGGATCGTCTAAGCCGAAATAAAAAGGATATCAAAGAAGAACTGGAATATTTCAATCAGAACCATATTCGGATCAAAGTCTTGGATATACCAACCACACTGTTTGATTTTCCGGAAGAACAGAAATGGGTAATGAATATGATCAATAATATCTTGATCGAAGTCATTTCCAGCATTGCAGAATCAGAGCGTATCAAGATTCGCCAGCGACAGCGTGAAGGCATTGACGCTGCTTTGCAAAAGGGCGTAAAACTGGGGCGAGTACCGCTTTCAAAACCTGACAATTGGGAAGCAGTCATGCAGCGTGTTGAAAATCAGGAGATAACGGCTGTGGAAGCCATGCGTATATTAAACATGAAGAAAAGCAGCTATTACAAAATGAGAAAGCGTTATCCGCCTCAATAATTGGGGGATTCATTTTCATATTAAAAAGGCTGATAAGAGCCAGTCCATGGCACGGAAACATAGCTTTTTAGGCACTAGAGCGTCAAATTATTGATGTTCTAGTGCTTTTTTTATTTTTAAGTTCTGAAAAAGGGCGCGATTTTTCCGAGTTAACCGTAAAGGCTGTTTATATTCTTTTATCATGTGAGTATTGATATGAGCTGGTTCTTAGTAAGTGTTCAGCTGAACAAGTGCAGACGTTGTTTGCAATGCAGATTGTATTTTGTAAGTTCAGCTAGAACGTAAGAATATATTTTTCTGGATAAATGGAGGTAAAACAATGACAGCAAGTAGAAAGAACGAGATTATTGCTCAGCTTGTGGGTATCTTGAACGAATTGATTGAAGTTGACGATTCTGAGGAGGTGACCGAGATCTCTCCCGACACCGTGGAGATGCTGACGATCAAAGAAAGCACCGAAGTGGTCAAGGGACTGTCCGAACATACGATTCGCAAGCTGATTCATCAAGGCAAGCTCCCCTATGTAAGAACAGGAGAGGGCGTTAATGGGAAGATTCTCATCAATAAAGTAGATCTGCTTGCATTCTTTAATAAGCAGCAGACAATGCGTTCCGCTTGCTGAGCATGGCTTACTTTTTTGCTCTTGGAATCGCAATACCGGACAACACAAAAATACCAATGAACAACAGCGATGATTTCGGGATGTTCCCAATCCAAGCTGTTAGAAAGGAAGTCAGACAATGGCTACATTCAGAAAAAGAGGTAATTCTTATCAGATCAGGGTATCCTGTGGATATGATACATCAGGAAAACAGGTGATACAAACCATGTCCTGGAAACCGACTATTGGTATGAAAGACAAACAAATTGAGAATGAGCTTCAGAATCAGGTTGTTCTCTTTGAAAAAAAATGCAAAAGCGGTCAGATCACATCCAACATCAAGTTTCAAAGCTTTGCTGAACAATGGTTTGAAGAATATGCAGTATGCAATCTTCGTAGTAACACCTATGCGTGTATGAAACAGCTTACTATAAGGGTGTATCCTGCAATCGGACACCTCAGATTGGACAAAATCACAAGACGTGACATTCAACAATTTATAAATGATCTTGCTCTTAACGGCAAAAGCTTGAAAGACGGCAAACCGTTATCGAGAAAGACAGTAGTTCATCATCTTAGTTTTATTAGTGACGTATTCTCCTATGCTGTAAAGATGGAAATGCTCACGGACAATCCTTGTAAGAATATTGACATTCCGAAAGTTGCAAAGAAGAAAAAAGAAAAGGATATCTATACACTGGAAGAGATTGCACAGCTCTTTCAATTGCTGAAAGATGCTCCTTTGAAGTATCGTACTTTTTTTACTTTGGCGATATACAGCGGATTCCGCAGAGGAGAGATGCTCGGCTTGGAATGGAAGGACATCGACTGGGACAACTGTGTAATCAGCGTCCGCAGAACATCCAATTATACCGCATCCAAGGGTATCTATACAGACACCACAAAAACAAAGAAATCCCAGCGTTCCCTCAAGTTCCCTCAGTATGTTATGGATACGCTTCGTGCATATAGGGCAGAACAAGACAAAGAACGGGAGAAGCTCGGCACAAAGTGGCAAGACTGTGATCGACTGTTCGTCAAGTGGGATGGCACTCCAATGAACAATAATACTCCCTACGCCTGGTTTAGAAAATTTTGTAAGAAGAATGATTTCCGTTTCTGTGATGTACACTCCTTGCGACACTTTTACGCATCCGCATTGATTAATAAGGGTGTAGATGTTGCCACTGTATCGGGAGCATTAGGACATTCAACAATTACGACCACAATGTCTATCTATTGTCATGAACTGAACCAAGCTCAGGCAAAAGCATCTGCTGCTATTGCTTCTGTGCTCGATTTCGGCGAATCCGGACAAACTGCCTGCATAAAGGACAAATAAAGGACAGCCACCGGGAGAAAAAAAGAGAAACGCTCAGAAACAACGCATTTGCGTCATTTCTGAGCGTTTTGTTCTGGTGCGGATGACAGGACTTGAACCTGCACACCTCACGGCACAAGAACCTAAATCTTGCGTGTCTGCCAATTTCACCACATCCGCATGCATGGTTACTTCTTTAGTATACCATGTTCCGTGCGATTTGTCAACCCGATTTTTTTATTGCAGATGCCAAAAGAATATGATATGATTATGGTATGATAAAAAGAGCGGTGCAGTGCCGTTCGGAATTATGAAAAGGAGAAACCATCATGCAAAAACTTCATTCGATTCCCTGCCTGCTGCTGGCAGCGGTTCTTTTGGCTGGCTGCGGTGCGCAGGAGACAGCGCAGGATTCCCGGCCCCCGGCGGAATCCATCCGCACCTCCATGCGGGAGGACTATACCACGGCGGAGCTGGTCTCAGACATGGGGCTTGGCATTAACCTTGGAAACACCCTGGAGGCGTGCGGCGACTGGATTCAGGGGGACAGCGTGACCAGCTACGAAACCGCATGGGGAAGCCCTGTGGTGACAGAGGAGATGATCGCCGGCTATGCAAAAGCCGGATTCCAGACGGTGCGCATCCCTGTGGCGTGGTCGAACCTCATGGCGGAGGACTACACCATTGCGCCGGAACTGCTGGAACGGGTGGAAACTGTGGTGCAGTATGTGCTGGACAATGACATGTATGCCATCGTCAACCTCCACTGGGACGGCGGATGGATCGCCGGCTTTTCCACGGATTTTGACACCTGTATGGAAAAGTACACCCGCATCTGGGAACAGGTGACGGACACCTTTCAGGACTACGGCGACCATCTGATTCTGGAATCCCTCAACGAGGAGGGCTGCTTTGACGACCTGTGGAACCGCTACAGCGGTTCGGATTCCGGCAAGGCGGAGGCATACGGCATTGTCAACGATATCAACCAGACTTTCGTGGATTTGGTGCGCAATTCCGGCGGAAACAATGCCAGGCGGCATTTGCTCATCGCCGGTTATGCCACCGATGTGGATTTGACCTGTGACGAGGCGTTCCGGATGCCGGAGGATCCGGCGGGACGCTGTGCGGTTTCCGTGCACTACTATTCGCCGGCGACGTTCTGCATTCTGGAGGAGGATGCGGACTGGGGCAAAGCCCGGAGCCGGTGGGGTTCGCCACGGGAACAGCGTGTGCTGGAGAGCGATATGGACAAGCTGAAGGAAACTTTCGCAGACAAGGGCGTGCCCGTCATCATCGGCGAGTATGGCTGCGTCGTCAGGAACAAGGAGGAGGAGTCTGTGAAGCTGTTCCTGTCCTCGGTGGCTGGGGCAGCACGGAGCCGCGGCATGTGTCCGGTGCTGTGGGACGTGACCGATGTGTTCTATGACCGGACAGCCTGCCAGATGAAGGACGAAGACCTGCACCAGCGGCTTTTGGCGGCAAAGTAATCGCTTGCTTTTGCGATAGTGCAATGGAATTCTGCACGATTGCGATTTATATTTAGCTGTCTTGCACAAAAAGCGGCGGATTTTTTTGCGTTCCTTATAAACTTATGAGGAAATTGCAAAAAACGCTTGCAAAATTTCAGGGAATATTATATACTGGTAAATGGAGAAGTATGGCGCAGATGCGATGACCTGTATTTCGTATTGCTCAAAAGGCGGATACATAGGAGATTTCCAGCGGGTTTCCGCAGCTCCGATGGAATGCAGAAGTATGTGTCAACATCCGGAAAACCTTGCAAATTGGGAGCGGAAAGGGGGTGCCGCAGGAGGAACGCAGGTTTTCAGGTACGGACGTGCGGCGCTTTTGCGCATACGTGCGGCAGCATTGCCGCAGCTCACAGGAACTTTACTAAAAAAAGAAAAAGAAAGGACACAAGAGAAACATGAAGATGAAAAAACTCATATCGTCTCTGACTGCTGCTGTTATGGCCGCAACCACCGTGCTGACCAGTGCGCTGGTCACACCGGCAATGTCGTTTATGGCAAGCGCAGCAGACGATGACGCATTCGGTCAGGTATGGCTTGCCGGAAACATCGGCGGCATTACAGGCGGTGTCAAGTCGGATGAAGTTTCGGTAATTGCAGATGGCACCTATACCGTTTCTGTAGACAATATGTCCGAGATGGACGGATACAACCAGTGGTACACCACCATTCAGACCCTGTATCTGGAGAGCAACATCAACAGCTATACTTACGAGAACATCAAGATCAACATTGACAGCATTGTCATTGATGGTACGGAAGCAGAGTATACCCAGAGTGAGGGTGCACAGGCAAAATCTGATGACGGCTCTTCCATTCGTGTCAATATCAAGAATACCTGGTCCGGAAACAAGACCGATGATCTGAGCGGAGAGTGCAAGGACAGCATTGAAATTACCTTTACGGTTTCCGGCACCGGCAAGCAGACAACTCCGGTAGTTACCACGACCACCACCGCAGAAACCACAACGACCGCAGCGGGCGGAACCACCACAACTGCGGCAGAAACTACTACGACCAAAGCAGCAACCACGACTACTGCGGCTGCCGTAGAGGGCAAGAAGGTCATTCCGATTAATGACACCTTCAACAACCTGCTGAAAAAGGCACAGGCAATCAACCCGAAGGAAGGCATGGTTGGCTGGAAATGGGACGAGGATCTGGGCGTTACCGATGCAACCAAGGTCATCAAGGTTGAGATCAATCTCTCTGCTGACGAGACCATCGGCGACCTCTCCTATAAGTTTGGCTCTTCCACCAGTGTGGATCCGAAATACTGGACAGAGTCCAAGCAGGTAGACGACACGTTCAATGATACCAAGGCCGTTCTCTCCTGGGATATTGACAAGGCAACTGCCAATATCATTCAGACTGAGTATGACGGCACGCTGAAGTTCGGCGCATGGGGCGGTCTGGATGACTACACCATCGACTCTGTTGTTGTTTACACCGATCCGAATGCCGTTACCACAACCACGACTGAGGAAACCACCACGACTACAACAGAAGCTACCACCACTACCACGAAGGCTGGTACGACTACCACTGAGGCAGTCACTACCACCACAACCGAGGCTGTCACCACGACTACTGCGGAAAAGGCAACCACCACTACCGCAGCTACCACAACTTCTGCTGAGAAGGACACCACGACCACTGCTGCAACCACTACCACGAAGGCAGCAGAGGAAACCACTACAGAAGATGTGACCACCACTACCACCGCAGCAACCACTGCTGCAACTACGGTTACTACCAAGGCAACTGAGGCAACTACTACAGAAGAGCCGCCGAAGGGTCTGGGCGTTGTCGTAGAAATGGAAGACGTCTATGTAGAGCCGGGCCGTGAGACAGACGAGGACAACCCTGTTGTTCAGGTAAAGATCAAGAATGCAACACCTTCCATGGGCTTCCAGTTCACACTGGATATTCCGGAGATCACCGCAAGCATTCTGAAGCTGGACGTTTTTGCGCAGGCAGGCAATCTGACTGGTTCGGCACTGCTGGCTGGCGGTCAGGAAAATACCATGGGCTTCAAGGATTATCTGCAGGGTAAGGCTGTAACACAGGAACAGCGCTGGATCTACTATGGCTGGGCAAGCTCCACCATTCCGGAAACCGTTTCGGATGACGCCATTGTATACGGTCTGGATTTCGACATCGCAGACAATGCGGTTGAGATCGCAGAGGCTGCCGGTCTGGAAAAGAAGACCGATCCGGCAACCGGCCGCTCCTACTATGAGTTCCCGCTGAACTGGGCGCCGGACGGCACACAGTCCGTTACCTACGACGGCCCGGACGGCAAGCCGGTTACTGTAAACCTGAAGAACTATCAGTTCATGGATGAGGACAACATGGATATCCACAAGACCGATGTGGTTTACCACAGCGGCAGCATCCGTGTTTATGCAGATACGGTAGAAACTACCACATCCACCGCAGCAACTACAGTCACTACTACCACAGCAACCACCGCTGCAACTACCGCTGCAACTACCAACGAAGAAGAAAAGCCCATCAATCTGGTTCTGCCGAAGCAGTTCGTAGATCCGGGCGAGGACGTTGCACTGAAGGTCAGCGTTACCGGCGGTGTAAACAGCTATGGTATCGGCGGTACTGTTGAGATTCCGGAGCTGACCTCCAAGATCCTGAGCTATGACCTCACATTTGGTCTGGGCGGCGTTCTGGACTTCAACTTTGGCGATAACAACCTGAGCAATACCGGCTGGTACAACGACTATAAGAACGGCAACGGCACCGGCGAAGACAAGGATCGCTGGATCCAGTTCGTTGCATCTTACAAGGCTGATGCACACATGCCCAGCGAGGAAGATGGTCTGGTTACCCTGAATATGTCCGTTTCGAAGGATGCAATTCAGATCGCAGAAGAAGCTGGTCTGGAACTCAAGACCATGACGGAAGAAGACGGCACAGTTGTCAGCTACTATGAATTCCCGCTGTCCTGGGCACCGTACGGCACCGATGCGGGCTGGAGCGGCGACAGACCGGTACAGCTGAAGCGGTTCCAGTATCTGGATGACACACCGGCAGAAGGCGTGGATATCTTCCAGGATCAGGTTGGCGTGAAGGACGGCGCACTGTACGTTGTCAAGGATCGTTCTGCTGTAACCACTACTACCACAACGACCACAACCACAACCACTACGACCACAACGACCACAACCACAACCACTACCACTGCGCAGCCGACCACCACTTCTACGACCACCACCACTGCACAGCCGACTACCACTTCTACGACCACCACAACAACAACTACTACCACAACCTCTGCTACCACCACTACCACAACAACTACCACCACTGAGGAAACTACCACCACCACTACCACCACAACCACTACCACTACCACTGAAGAAACGACTACCACAACAACCACCACAACTACCGAAGAAACGACTACCACAACCACAACAACCACAGAGGAAGTGACCACAACGACCACAGAGTCGACGACCACAACCGCTACGACCACAACCACCGCAGAAATCACAACCACGACGACACAGCACACAACCAACACACTGCCGACTTATACACAGCCGACAAACACCAGAGCAACCCGTGTGACTACTACCACAACCACAACCACCACTACCGCAGCAACAACTACCACAACCGAAGAGACCACCACAACCACTGAAGAAACCACCACAACCACTGAAGAAACCACCACAACCACGACGGAGATCACTACGACGACAGAAGAACCGGTTGTTAGCACCACAACAACCACAGAGGAAATTCCGGAAGATACCACCACTTCTCTCTCCATTGAGGTCAATGCAGAAGCTGGCTTCTATCTCTCTGTAGATGAGCGCCCGTTCAATGCGGCTGACCTGCTGAAGGCATTCTCTGTAAACGAGGACGGCGAAGCAACGGATATCACCGCAGACATCACTTTCGATTATGCTACACCGAAGGCAGCGTTTGATGACAAGAACGAGGCTTACTGCGCAATTGAGCTGACACCGAAATACAATGGTGAAGATGTAGACGGCGCTGCAAAGCCGAAGGTTTACATCGGCATCAAGGGCGACGCACAGCTGGATGGCGACGTCGATATGGATGACTCCTTCGAAGTACTCCAGTACTACTCCTACAAGGCAGCCGGCCGCTTCCCGACGCTGACGGACGGCACCGACGAGAACCTGGAGAAGCTGGCATACTTCCTGGCTGATGTTGACACCGAGTCCAAGCTTGGTAAGAACGAGGACGAAAAGGCACTGTCCATGGACGATGCGTTCAATATCCTCCAGTTCGTTTCTTACAGAGCTGCCGGCAGAGATACCACTTGGCCGGACGTTGTAACCTCTCTGAAATCGCTGGAAAACTCCATTTGGTTTGAAGGCTAAGCCATACTGCTGGAAAAGCATTTGACAACAATTGCATGACATCTGCTGCGTATGCAGCAAAACCGGTACGGCGTGTTTCGCCGTGCCGGTTTTTGTTTGCAGGAAAAGCCTTGCCAGAGCGATGCTTTTTCCGGATTCTACTTTATTTTTTTCGAATTGCGAAAAAAAGTTGTCATATTCTATTGCAAATTTCGGTGAAATCGGCTATACTGAGAAGTAGTACATGGGCAACATGGACATCGGGAACATTTGCACAGAAGGAGGAGTTACATTGAAGACAATTACAGAGGCAAAGAAGCTGCTGACATCCGGAGCATTGGACGAGAAGCTGGAAGCGCTTTGTGCGTCAAAGGATGCGGAGATTCTCGCCGCCTATCGGGAACGGCTGATACAGGCGCTGGACGCATTTGCAGCGCAGTTTGGCACGGAGCGGGAAGTCGCACTGTTCTCTGCTGCCGGCAGAACAGAACTGGGCGGAAACCACACGGATCACCAGCGGGGACACGTCCTCGCTGCCAGCGTCAATCTGGACATCATCGCCGTGGCTGCCATGCGGGACGACGATCTGGTTCAGGTCAAGAGCAAGGGATTTCCTATGGATATCATTTCTCTGGAAGAGCTTGCGCCGCAGACGGACAAAAAGCCGGATTCCGCAGAGCTGGTGCGTGGCGTTGCCGCACGCTTCCGGCAGCTGGGCTACAGTGTGAAAAGAGGCTTCGATGCCTACACCGAATCACAGGTGATGCAGGGCTCCGGACTGTCCTCCTCCGCAGCATTTGAGGTGCTTCTTGGCAATATCTGCAATACGTTTTATGCAGAGAACCAGTGCAGCGCCGAGGAGATCGCAGAGATCGGACAGTTTGCCGAGAACGTCTATTTCCGGAAGCCGTGCGGGCTGATGGATCAGATGGCATCGTCTGTGGGCGGTGTGGTCGCCATTGACTTCGCAGACGCTGCCGCACCGCAGGTGGAGCCGGTTTCTTTCGACTTCTCCACGTCGGGCTATGCCCTGTGTATCGTGGACACCGGCGGAAATCATGCCGACCTGACGGCAGAGTATGCGGCGATTCCGGAAGAGATGCGCGCTGTGGCAAAATATTTCGGCGCACAGGTGCTTTCCGAAGTGTCGGCAAATCAGGTGATGCAGGCAATTCCGGCACTGCGCAAGGCGTGCGGCGATCGGGCGGTGCTTCGTGCCATCCATTTCTATCGGGAGGACCGGCGTGCACAGGGCGAGTGCGATGCGCTGGAACGGGGCGACTTTGAGGCATTTCTGCGCCTGGTGCAGAATTCCGGCGAGTCCTCCTACTGTCTGCTGCAAAACGTCTATCCATGTTCCGCACCGCAGGAACAGCCCATCTCCATTGCTCTCGCTGTGGGAACGGCACTGCTGGGCGGACGTGGTGCCATTCGGGTGCACGGCGGCGGATTCGGCGGAACCATTCAGGCGTTTGTTCCGGACGTGCTGCTCACCTGTTTTCAGGAGGGCATGGAGGCTGCACTGGGCAAGGGCTGCTGCCACATTCTCCGCATTCGCCCTGTCGGCGGAACCGTCATTTTAAATTGAACAGAATAAGCGTCTGATATGCTAGAACACAGCGCAGACGCTAAGAGAGGAAGCGTAGTATCATGGGAAAAATTCTGGTAACCGGCGGCACCGGTTTTATCGGAAGCCATACCTGCGTGGCACTGACCAACGCAGGCTATTCGGTGGTCGTAATGGACAATCTGGTGAACTCCAAGGTGGAGTCCATCGCAAGAATTGAGATGATCACCGGCAAACACATTCGGTTTTATCGCACCGACATGCTGGACGAAGAGGGCATGCGCCAGATCTTCGAGGACAACAAGATCGATGCGGTCATCCACTTCGCCGGTCTGAAGGCAGTGGGCGAGTCAGTACAGAAGCCGCTGGAGTACTATCACAACAACATCAGCGGTACGCTGTCCCTCCTGCGGGTGATGCGGGAGTATGGCTGCCGGACGATGATCTTTTCGTCCAGCGCAACGGTATACGGCTGCAACAACCCCGTGCCCTATCAGGAGGATATGCCCACCTCTGCCACCAATCCCTATGGTTATACCAAGGTGATGATCGAGCAGATGCTGCGGGATATTTGCGTGGCAGACCCGCAGTTCAGTGTAGTAGCGCTGCGGTACTTCAACCCCATCGGCGCTCATGAGAGCGGTCTGATCGGGGAGAATCCCAACGGTATCCCCAACAATCTGGTGCCCTATGTGGCACAGGTGGCGCAGGGCAAGCTGGAAAAGGTCAGCGTCTACGGCGACGACTACGACACACCGGACGGCACCGGCGTGCGGGACTACATCCATGTCATGGATCTGGCGGGCGGTCATGTGGCTGCACTGGCATATGGCGTCAACCACCATGGCTTCGAGGCCATCAATCTGGGTACCGGCAAGGGCAGCAGCGTGCTGGACGTGGTGCACGCCTATGAAAAGGCATGCGGAAAGAAGATTCCCGTTTGCATCACCGGACGCCGTGCCGGTGATGTGGCAACCTCGTATGCCGATGCCACAAAGGCAAAGGAGCTGCTGGGCTGGGAGGCAACTTCTGATTTGCAGAAGATGTGCGAGGACAGCTGGCGCTTTACAGAACAGAATCCGGCGGGGTTGTAAGCCATCCCGCAGGAAGGAGCACATATGACAGGTAGATTCGGAGATGCCATCGACAATTTTCTGATTGTCGTGGTGGCAATTGCAGTGGTACTGCTGCTGGTGGTCATGCTGGGTTCCCGGCAGAGTCCGTTTCGGCGGAAGCTGAGCCAGATTCTGGTACAGAATCCCCGGACGGCAAAGCATCAGCCGCTGGAATTCAATCGGGAATACTATATCACAGGAGAAAAGACCATGCGCAGACCGATTCGCGGAAAAAATCCGGCCCGAACCGAACAGGCGGTTCTGGTGCAGAAGGTGGACGAACGCCGCCGTACCATCGACCCCAGCGGGACACTGAAGCTGTACAACGAGTATTATGAGCTGATCTTCAAGACGAGAAAGGGCGACATCCTGCATCTGGTGACCAGCAAGCAGGCGTATGTCAATATGCCGTTTCACCAGCAGGGAACGCTGACGTTCCAGGGAGAGCGTCTGATTCGCTTCCAGTATGCGGACGGCGAGGTCACGGAAAATCAGCAGGCATTCCACACAAGCACCGTCAGCACGGCTGTTGCTGCCGGCAGACGATAAAACCGACACGAAAGGAGCGTTCCCATGCAGGACGAAGAGCTGGAGTTTGAGAACAATCTCATTCAACTGGAGGACGAGGACGGCAATCCCACCTCGTTTGAGTTTCTGGACTTGATCCCCTATGAGGGAAAGGAATATGTGGTGCTGCTGCCCGCCGATGAGGATGCCGACGAAGTCGAGATTCTGGAACTGGCAGAGCTGGATGATGAGATGGAGGAATACCGTTCCATCGAGGACACCGCCATTCTGGAAGCAGTGTTCAAAATTTTCAAGGAGAAGTTCAAGGACGAATTTAATTTCGAAGACTGATCTTTCCGCTTTATTCCAAACCAAAACGCCCTCCGCAGGATGATCCCTGCGGAGGGCGTTGCTTTTTGTGCGGGATTCTGATGCGTTACGGAACGATCAGAACCGGTGTTTCAATGGTGACTTCGTTGTAGATCTTCTCCGCCATGTCCCAGGGCAGGTTGATACAGCCGTGAGAACCGTTGGTGAGGTAGATATCACCGCCGTATGCGCTTCGTGCCAGATCGTGGAGTCCGATGCCGTTGTTGTCAATGGGCATCCAGAAGTCCACCCATGTGTGATAGCCCTCAACCTCGTAAGTGCCCAGATACTGTCCCGGAATCTTCGTGCGAATCTTGAACACGCCCGGCGGGGTCAGACGGTTGGGGTCGGAGGCAAGTCCGGTTACCACGTCGGTATCCAGAAACAGCGAGCCGTTGACGTAGAACCAAAGGTGCTGGCGGCAGATGTCCACTTCAATGTAGGTGGCACCGGTGTAGTCCACGCCGGCGTGGGAGTGCATCCGGAAGCCCTCACGGTCGTAGATCGGTTCCAGCGTGGTGGAACCGCCTGCCTTGATGGCGTCCACCAGTTCCTGCGTGGTCTGTTCCACATTGGTCAGCCAGCCGTAGGTGCTGTTTGCGCCAAAGGCAAGCTCCACGGTGCCGTCTGCGGTGGAGTTGAAGGTGCGGGTGTAGCCGGCTGCGTAGGTGTCGTACTTGTCGGCGATGTTCTCCTGTACCCATGCGGTCGCCTTGTCGGTGTCCACGGTGATCTCATCGTCCTGTACGGAAACCCAGTCCAGAATGGTGGAGTGTTCCAGCACTTCCGTGCCCACCGGATCCATCATCTCTTCCCGGTCAGTCATGTCGAACGTAATGTCCGCAGCGCCGATCTTGTTGTACAGATCCAGTGTGGACTGAAGGCTCTCTGCGGTGACGGATGCCTTTTTGTAGCAGTTGCTGTCCGCCATCTGAATGACGTTGTTGCCCTCCCGCATCTGCGCAATGGCGTAGTCGGAGAGGACAGCGGTGTCCACCATGTTGCCGTCGTTTTCCGGCTGGATGGAGTAGGAGCCGTCGCCGTTGGTGACGATCTTGGCGTCTGTCGGCGGGGTACTGCCCCAGTCATAGGCGGCGATCAGACTCGCCAGTGCATCCTCAGAGTAGGACTCCTGAAATTTCACGGTGTATTCGCTTTTGGAGAAGAGCTTGGTGAACCATGCGCCGTGGCTCTCCTCAGCGGGTTCGTCCAGACTGCCGTCCGGTATGGCTGTTGTACCGCCGAAGGAGGCAGCAGGGAAGGTGATGGGGTCGCCGTCCTTGGGAACAAAGGTGATGCCTGTTTTCTGGGCGGTGCTCAGCAGGGCGGCAGATGCCTCGTCGCCGGTCATGCCGGCAATGTTGGTGTTGTTGACGTAGGTGTTCGGCAGGAATTTCCCGTGGTACAGGATCAGTCCGGTGAAATAGACGATCAGCAGAATGGCAGCGGCGGCAATGCCGGCGATGATGCTGATGTTCCGGATGGTGTGCGTTCCTGCGCCGGAACGGCTGCGGGTGGTTTCCTCGCCGTATCCGCCGTAATTCTGGTAGGTGTAATCCGGACGGGATGACGGTGCAGTCCGGCGGGGGACGCTTTGCCGCGGCTGGGCGTAGCCGGAACCGGCGCTGCTTCTGGTTGCAGTCATAGCGTCCTGAATCTGGCGCACTTTTTCCGAACGGGTCGGGTCGGGGATACTGCCGGCTGGCGCTGCTGCGCCGGCATAGGCAGGTGCGGGTGCCGGCTGGCCGTCAGAGGACAGTCCCTCTTTGGCAGCGAGAGATGCTTTGATGCGCTCCCGCATTTCGTCTTTGGTCAGGTGTGTGGGTGTGCTGCCGGACGGCGGCACAGATTTTCTCTCTTCGTTCAAGTCAATCGTTCCTTTCCCCCATTGCTTCGGGCCGCATTGGGAATCTGCACTGGCGCAGATTCTGGTGTTTCAATTCCATGCGTTCAGAGGTCGTCTATCGGAACTCAGAGCCGATGATCTGGCTCGTGGGATTTGTCCGTATCAGTTCGAACAAGCTCTGGCATTTGTCGAGCTGCAAGGCAGCATTGCCGTATGAAATACCGCTGGAGTGCGGTCAAAATTCGGCCGTCATTCCTATTATAATCGTATGGGCTGCATTTGTCAACACTTTTCGACGGGTTTGTGGTAAGATATCTGCAATTTGTAAATTTTTTTACCGCTTTGTATTTTTTGCGGAGAAACAGGAGAAAATGGCGGTGTTGAGACCGCCTTCGAAGACTCACTGTGATACACAAAAAAGAATCGACACTTTATGTAAAAGTGTGCATTTTGTACAAACAGCATGCGGCGAAATTGTGGAAAATTCAGCTTGACAAGAAAATGGAACAGGCGTATACTAAAGATGGAAAAACTTGCAGCGATGCGAAAGGCAGCGGCTGGACAAGCTTTTCCGGAATCAAAAATCGGCAAATGCTCTTGTAAGCCCGTGGAAAAGGGTATGGAAAAACAATTTGATCAGAGCAAGATTATGCTGGATGGAGGAAATTGTATGAGTCGAAGAAAGCCTTTTTGCCGCTGTTTGGCTGCGGTTGTCCTTGCCGCAGTGACAGCAACTTCTGCACTTCCGGTGGCTGCGGATTATGATGCTGCACCGCTGGATGCGGCATCGTGGGATGGAATTATGACAACGGCGGGCACTGCCAGCGTTACCTTTACCGCTGCACAGGGCACACTGGAATCCGCCTATGCGGAGTGGAACGCTGTGAGCGGTGCCACGGATTACCATGTTTATGTCAAGTCCGGCAGCAGTTATACGCTGGTGGATAATATGCTGGTACGGCAGTACCCCACCTGTTTTCGTGTGGATGTGCCGGGACTGGCAGCTGGAAGCTACCAGCTGAAAGTTGTTCCGGTTATCGGCGGAAAGGAAGACGAGTCCAAGGCAGGGGAAACAGCTGCGCTGAATGTGGAGGCGCACGACCGAAGCGGTTTCGGCTTTGTGGAAGGCACGTCTTCCGGTGCGTATAACGAGGACGGCACGCTGAAAGAAAATGCAATTGTTGTATATGTGACGGATGCCAACAAGGATACCGTAACTGCAAGCATTGATTCCACAGGCAAGGGTGCGGCAGATGTGACCGGCGTGCAGAATATCATCACTGCTTATAAGAAAAATAAGGAAAAGCGCCCGCTGTGTCTGCGGTTTCTCGGCAACATCACCGATCCAGCAGATATGCCTAAGGGCGATCTGATGATCGATACGGCAAAGGCCGGTATTACCGTTGAGGGTATCGGTACGGACACCGTATTCAACGGATTTGGTCTGGTCATGAAAAACTGCTCCAACGTGGAGGTGCGCAACATCGGCTTTATGAACTGCAACAGCAGTGAGGGCGATGACTGCGGCTTGCAGCAGGGCAACGATCATATCTGGGTGCACAACTGCGATTTCTTCTATGGCGATGCCGGTTCGGATGCCGACCAGGTCAAGGGCGACGGTGCACTGGACACCAAGACTTCCACCTATGTCACACACTCCTACAACCATTTCTGGGACAACGGCAAGTGCAATCTTCAGGGTATGAAGTCAGAATCGGAGACCAATTACATCACCTATCACCACAACTGGTACGATCATTCCGATTCCCGCCACCCGAGAATCCGCACCTGCTCCGTACACTGCTACAATAACTACTATGACGGCAACGCCAAGTACGGCATCGGCGTCACCAAGGGTGCCTCTGCCTTTGCAGAGAACAACTACTTCCGCAACTGTAAGAACCCGATGATGAGTTCCGGACAGGGTACGGATGCACTGGGTGAGGGCACATTCTCCGGCGAACCCGGCGGTATCATCAAGGCTTACGGCAACTATATCGAGGGCGCACAAAGCTATATCCCGTATTCCGAGAACAGCACTTCCTTTGATGCATACGAGGTTTCTGACCCGTCCGAAAAAGTGCCCGGCGATGTCAAGACGGTTTCCGGCGGCACAGGCTACAACAACTTCGATACCGATTCCAGCATCATGTACAGCTACAAGGCAGATGCAGCGGCTGATGTGCCGGCTATCGTTACTGCCAAGGCCGGACGCGTACAGGGCGGTGATCTCCAGTGGAAGTTTGACAACTCCGTGGATGATGCAAGCTATGCTGTGAATCAGGCACTGAAAGATGCGCTGGTGAACTACAAGCCCACTGTCATTGCCATCGGCGGCGGCTTTACCGACAACACCTCCGATCCCATCGTGACCACCGCAGCCACCGCAGTCAGCAACACCACAACCACTACCAAGACGACAGTCAGCGTGACCGCCAGCAGCACCGGTGCGACAACGGTTTCCACCACGGGCAGAGTAACAGTTCCGACCACACCGGAATGCT
>OKRS01000662.1_pt1 | contig 25774 bp, 10 predicted proteins | sample 1601191 | NCBI WGS metagenome assembly OKRS01 (sample SAMEA3541509, study PRJEB24748) | human gut metagenome | biome: human gut; feature: human-associated habitat; material: faeces | place: China | collected 2012
GACCCACGCGACACTTACGCTGACGCTGCTCAGTGGGAGGAGAAGGCTAAGGACCTCGCTGCCCGCTTCATCAAGAACTTCAAGAAGTATGAGACTAACGAGGCTGGTAAGGCTCTCGTAGCAGCTGGTCCACAGCTCTAATATCTGATAATAGTTTTACCCCAAATATCAAGTCCCGTCTGGCAGATTTTGTCAGATGGGACTTTTGTTTTTATGACTTTATTCAGACTTTCAACACGAAAACATTAACTTTTTAATGTTAATTACCATTAGATTTGCGCACCCTTCACTTAAAAAAGATTAACGGGGGGGGGAAATGTATTGCTTATTCTCATTAATCACTAAATTTGTAGTAAGCAAAACCATACTTAATGATTATACAAATTATCAACAAGTATAGCAAGACTGGACAATAGAAGCCCAAAAACAACAAAGACTGCAAAAACTGTAGTACTTAAATACAATATTAATGTAGTAGAAAAACATATGAAGAACAATAAACTGAGGTTGGCATTAGTGCTGGCAACGGCATTTTTCACCAATAGCATATCTGCTCAGAACTTTACCATAAAGACCAATGCCCTCTACTGGTCTACCGCAACTCCCAACCTGGCAATGGAAACGAAAATGGGAGAAAAATGGACTGCCGAACTATCGGTAGGCTGGAACCCTTTTACGTTCTCTAACAACAAGAAACTAAAGCATATCGCAATACAACCGGAAGCACGCTATTGGCTGTGCTCTCCCTTCGCCGGACACTTCTTCGGACTACACGCCATTTACTCACACTATAACGCAGGAAACGTGAAGATGCCGCTCGGCTTGTTCAGCAAACTTAAAGACAGTCGCTTCCAGGGTGACCTCGGAGCTATCGGCATCGGATACGGATATAGCTGGATGCTGCCCGGAAACCACTGGAGCATAGAGGCTGAAGTGGGAGTGGGTATAGGAGTGACGAAATACGACAAGTATGAGTGTGCCACATGCGGAAGCAAGGTGGGAAGCGAAACAAAAACTATACTGATGCCTACAAAGGCTGCGATATCGCTTATCTACAATATAAAATAACAAAAACAATTCACACTAAACCTGAATTATAATGAAGACAACTGCTGTCATACTATATGTGGCATCGGCAACGCTTTTTATGCCGACTTATGCTAACGCACAGGACTTATCGGCTGCCGACAGCACGATAAGCGGAATGAAGGCGGAATGGACTGCCGAAAACCTGAGACTGAGCTTCTCACTGAAAGAGGCAAAGGGCGAGGGTAGCGCATACGCCGTGTTCGACACTCCACGCATCACTACCGCCGAAGGTGACACTCTGCTGTTGGAAAGCATGGCGTTTCGGGGGAAGAAGAATATGAGATATGTGGAAAGAGAAAGGCACTTCGTAGGGAAGAAACGCGGAAAGACGAACGACAGGATGGCGAGAAAGCTACAGTCGAGTCCGAAATCATGGCTCGCGACATCCGGAAAGGAGATGGCGATAGGCGAAACGGCGGAGTACAATGTTAATATATCTCGCAAAAGCGCTCCATGGCTATGGAACAGGACTGCAAGGCTGGAAGTGAAAAGAGAGAAGGACGGATGCTGCTCCACACAGGAACTGACTGCGGCACATGCCGGGGAACTGAAATATATTGAACCGTTCGTGCCGACATTTGCTGCCGTGGAGGATAACACAGGAAAGGCGGGGGAACTGCAGAAAAACAATCCTGTACTGCACCACATCTCGGAGTATAAGCCATATACGAAAGACCGTATACTGAGAAAGGAAAAGGGTGCGCTATACGTTCACTTCGCTCTCGACAAGTCGGAGCTGAACCATGACTACAGAAGCAACGCACAGACGCTCGACCGCATCGTGGACATAACACGACAGATTATGGCGGACACTACATCGTCGGTAAAGATAATACAGATTGTGGGTCTTGCTTCCATCGAAGGCTCTGTGAAACATAATGAGACGCTTGCAGGAGCACGTGCGGAAGCTCTTAAAGGGTACATCCAGAAGAGGGTGAAGGCTGACGACACCTTGTTCGAGGTGGCTAACGGCGGTGAGGCATGGACGGAACTGCGCTCACAGATTGAAGACTCACAATTTGAGGGCAGGGACGAGATGCTCGAAATCATTAACACGGAGAAGGACGTGAACAAGAGGGAGCAACGCATCAAGACTATGATGAATGGCAGACCTTATGCCTATGTAAAGGAACATCTGCTGAGCGACCAGCGAAACTCGGGATATCTGAGAATCTTCTACGACTACGTGCCGGATTCGGCTGCCAAGACCATCAACGAGGCTACGGAGCTTATCGGAAAGGAGAGGTATGAGGAGGCTCTGAAGATGCTGACCTCTGTAAAGGACGACCGACGGGCACAGAACGCTCTCGGGGTGGCTCTCTATATGACGGGAGACAAGGCTGCCGGAATGGATTGTTTCAGAAAGGCGGCTGCCGACGGCAATAAAGAGGCTGAGGAGAATATGAGACACCTTGAGAAATAGCCACACAAAAAGAACCGTATCCAAACAAGAAAGAACAATACTCTACATAGGGCATGCAAAAGCCTTATCGGGAGAATGCAAAAAATAAGAATCAACAATAATATCAACTTTAAAAACGTTAAAACTATGAACAGAATGAACAATTTCCTCCTTATGGGCTCAGTAGCCCTGTCTGGTATCGTAGCATTCTCAGCTTGCTCGTCGGAAAACGACATGGGAGCTGAAGTAAATCCAACCTTCGACGGCAAAACCGTAAAGACACAGTTCGCACTGAATGTGCCTTATGGCGACACTGGAACACGTATGTCTGCTAACGCTGCACAGCAGGACCGCAACTTCCGGGGTATCTCTAACATGACATTGTTGCCTTTTACTGAAGAACCTGCTGCAGGAAAAATTTCAACAAGTTTTATTGACTTGAAGCAGAACACAAATGCTTTCGAGTCTGACGGCAGTGATTATGATAATCAGGGTCGCTATATCTACCGCGACGTAGAGATTCCTATAGGAACAAAGCATTTCGTATTCTATGGTAAGGCGACAGGTACTGAAACAACTACTACTGCAGACGCTGACAAGTTATTTGATAAAGGTTATCTTTCCAATAATTTGAGTGGAACAACAAGTGGAACACCAGTAAGCCTTGACAATACCAATTTTGCTCTACAGCAAATTAATAGTACTCTTGACCTCTCTATAGCAGATGGTACATCAGGAAATAACTACGATAAAGTAATGCAAGCCTTAAATAATGTTTCCAGAACAAAAGTCGGTACTACCGAATGGTGTGCCATAACTACTCCTACTGCAGACACGAAACTCGATCATGCCAAAAACCTTTGGGATGCATTCAGTAAACTTAAAGCAGGTTCTGCAAATTCGGTACGTAAGACACTTGAATATTTGAAGTCATCGGCAGGTGTTAGTGCTCTCGGAACTGGTGAACATGCGACAGATGATGGTGAAGGCTTGCTCAAGACTCTTGTAAAGAATATTGACGAAGCCTTAGTACTACTCGACAACGCCGAAAATTTCCCTGCAGACTTAAACCTTCCTGACGGAGCTATTAGCGTAGAATGCAACCGTGGAACATGGAGTTACAAAACTCCTGTAGATATGAATGGTGCATCTATCAACTATGCAAACATCACATACCCAGCTTCTCTCGACTATTTCGTAAGCAGTCCTGCTAAAGCCAGAGATGACGCTTCTACAGGTTTAAGCGATGGAAAATGGCCTGCAAAGGACGAATGGACAAAGGATAATGCAACTTGGACAGATTGGGGCGACGAGGTTAAGAACACAACTCGCACCATTGCTCTCGAAAAAGCTATTCAGTATGGTGTTGCTAACTTGGAGCTTACCATTAATGCAAAAGCAAACTCACTTAAGGATAATGCTAAAGCTAAGGGAGGTCAGGTTGCAGACCAGACTGTTGACGTAACAGGCGATAAGCTTGTCATGACTGGTGTTCTTATCGGTGGACAGCCAACACAGGTGGGATGGAATTATGAGCCAAAGACTGATGCCACGTTTGATTTCACAATCTACGACAAGAAGATGAATGGTGCAACAGCAGGAAATGGCATTAACGTACCTGTAGGTTCAACTTCTACACCTAACTACACCCTCGTTCTTGACAACAACAACAATACATCAACAAAATCCATTTATGTTGCCGTTGAGCTTGTCAACAATACTGGTATAGACTTCTATGGTAAAGACGGTATGGTTCCTGCCGGCGGTAAGTTCTACCTTGTAGGTAAACTCGATCCAGAAGCAACAACAGGAGTTACAAAACCTACAGCTACAGTAGACCGTGTCTTCCTCAAGGACTACACAACAAAGGCAAACCTCACCATCAAGGATCTGAAGAATGCTTACAACGTAATTCCTGACCTCCGCTCTACAGCTATCAGCGTTGGTCTTGCCGTAAACCTCGATTGGCAGACTGGTATTAAGTTCGACGTAGAGATTTAATAATAATTCTTATATTCACTTTGCATCCTTTGTAGCTGCGTGGGGCAGAGGCTTGTTTCCTGCCTCTGCCCATACGCAGCACTACGGATGCAAAGCTTTACTAACTGATTTAAGGCATGAAGATGAAAAAACTGTCTCTTGGCACATGCTTTTCAGCAATGATGCTTGCTGCAACGGTCTCCGTAACATCGTGTATAGACGAAGACCTGAGCAAGTGTGGCTCTGACTATAAAATAGTATACAAAATGAATCTCCGCACAAATATGAAAACGGAGATAGACCAGACTTTGACTACACCGGAGGAACAGCTGTTTGCCGAAACTCTGAAGAAGTCTATGACCAACGTGTTCAGCGACTATGCACACGACAACGACCTTTCGTTCTTCGTTAACGGAACAATCTTCCACCATGAACAAAACAAGATGCAGGCAAATACTGCATCATACACCATATACCTGAAAAGACAGGACTACAGACATCTGGCTCTCGCAAACACCGGAGACGAGAAGATGATAGAAATAAAAAACGGGGAGCACGCAAAGTCTCTCGCGCTTGAACAAATTGCTGCCGACACCATCGACAGCCACAGATATGGAATATTCACAGCACGCCGGGATATCAGTGACAACGACTTCGGAACGGATATCGACGTGAACCTATATATGCAGAACTGCGCAGCAGCGGTGGTTGTCGACCGCCGCGGACATGACATTGAAGACATCTACGGATACGTGGAGAACATGGCTACGGGCTTCGCCGTAAGCGACAGCATATACCATACCGAACGGAACACAGCCATAAGAGCAAGAAGGATAACAGCAAATGACGGAAGCAGGGCTGGGGGAACAGGATTCGAAGGTCTAACCGCTGTATGCTTCCCATCTACCACCGACTCTTGGAAGTATACCGTAGTAGTAAAGAAGGAAGGGAAATACACAAAGAACGTGCTTAACGTTAACACTCCGCTGAAAGCAGGACAGCTAAAGATTATAAAGATGTTCCTGAAAGAAGACGGCTCGCTAACGGCTACTGACCACACCGTAGGAGTAAGCGTGGAACTGAACTGGAAGCCGGGTGGACAGCACGACATAGAAATATAAAAGTAAGCAATATGAAGAAGAGGTTCTACATATTATATATATTGTATGCCGTTGTAGGCATACTGTCACTCACAACAGCGGCATGCAGCTCCGACAAGGAAGAAGGTGAAAAGCCATCGCTAAAGAGCAAGACTATGGAGGTGGCGTTCAGTATCTCTGTGCCAGGAAGCGAGAATGCCTCTGACGCTACAAGAATACCGGACCCGGGAACAGATACCGGAGAACATGACGACTGGAACAGACTGACCGTCATTATTGCCTACACTCAGCTGGACATGAAAAGGACGGTTTATTACGACACGTTTACTAAAGAGGAGTTCTACAGCAACAATGTAGTACAGCATCAGCATACCAATTCCAGACTGCTTCCTGATTCAGACAACGACGGATACCACGAGTTTATGATGAGTCTGCCCATTGGCAAATGCCGCATATATGGAGTGACCTATACTGATGGAAAGGGCTTCGACCCGGTAGGCGAACTGAATAAGATTAAAGATGACGGAAAAGACCATAACGGTGATATAATAAAACTGCAAATAAGCAATGACTATGCCAAAGACGACGGGGCAAAAGTGGCAAAGTTCGTCAGCGTAGCAACGGGCTATGCCATCAACACTAAGGACAACAGCGAGGATCTCCAAGTATCACTCAACAATATTGAAGAGATGAGACAATACTGGAGAATGCAGCTCAACCGACTCGCTGCCAAAGTGGACATACAATGGGACGCACAAAGTGCATACGAGAAAAACACTGAAACGGGAAACGTACAATATACCGACGTGAAGATAAACTCTTTCTCTTTCTGCGGAGGAGCAACCGACCAGAATGTAGGCGCAGGAAGCGGATACCTGTTCCCTACGCTGGCAAAGGAAGAGAATCTTCATGCCATAAGCGGAAAGAAGGAATTCATAAACACATCGGAGATAAGCCGACGGAACGGACGGGTGTATCATTATACCTTCCCCGACGGACATGCCCCTAAGATAACCTTCAAACTGGTGACTTCGACAGGCGTCATCAAGGATAAAGAAAGCAACTATACTTTCGACCTTAAGAATGTAACGGAAGGATTACTCCTACCGGCTACATGGTATAAGATAAATGTCAAAGTGACAGGAAAAGAAAAGCAGGAAAGCATCATCATAGACTCGTTCAAATGATGACTTCTACAACAAACAACAGCTTCATAAACAATACATACAGGATTAATGACTAACGGAACTAAGATATTACGCTTTGTGGCGACAATAATGATGCTCACAGCATTTCATGTCACCACCATCGCACAGAAGACATATTACGTCAAAGCTGCCGACGACCTGTCGCACAACGGTGACGGTTCGACATGGGAGAATGCCATGGGACTGGAAGACGCTCTCAATAATGCTGTAGCCGGAGACAAGATATACGTGAAGGGATATAAGAACGTAAGAAACGGTGAGAAGGTTTACATATACCCTCTTTCTGTGGAAAACAAGTCTAACTTCCTGACCGTAAGGGCTGGTGTCCAACTCTACGGTGGCTTCAAGGGCGACGAGACGAACATCAACATGGACAACGACACAAGAGTGTTCATGGACGGCAACAAGGCGAGAACCCTCTACCGCTCTGTACTTGTGACTGACCGTCTATCTGATGATGCAGTAGACAACACTTTGCTCATCTATCCTGAAAACCCTACAAGGGCAGACAACTCGGCACGTGTAATGCTGATAGACCTCGGAACGACAAATACGAACAGGACGAAGACTGTAGTCAGCGGCTTTACTATCGCAGGAGGCAACGCCACCTCAAAGAATATAACAGACGGCAGCAATGCCTACGGAGGTGGTGTGTTCGTTACTGACAGCAAGGGAACAGGAAACAGCTTTGAACTGTCAAACTGCTTCTTCATAAACAACTATGCTGAACGCGGAGGAGCTATCTACGTTGCACCAAGCGTGACGGGAACATCTAACGAGATAAAGTATTGTGAGCTGTTCGACAATATAGCCGGAACGCGTGGCTCTGCGCTTAATGCAGGAGGTGGCATGTGGATAGAAGGAGCGGCAAAGGTTTTCAACAACGTGGTTTACAACAACGTGAACGGAGGTATGCGCATTTCCGACAAGACGGTTGTGGTAAACAACACCGTTACCTCTAACACGTCTGCTGCAATAGACATGGTAAACCCACAGACGCAGTCTGCAAAGGCGCAGATATATAATACGGTATGCTGGAACAATGATGTCCTGTCGCGCCATTCCCCCTACCCTATATTCCGCCATTGTGCTTTCTACAGGTCTGAATCTGCCGGCGATTTGGACAATGACGGCATAGATGACAACGGCAACGTTCTTGTATCCCACAAGAACCGCACGGAGAGAGCTCATGGTTCAAAGGAGAAAGCTGTACGATTCATACAGCCTACAACTCGTGTGGGCTACCACCGTTCATATATGTTCATGAAGGAAGTTTATCCGGAATGGGGCTGGGGACTGGAGCAGATGTCCTCGCTACGCGACAAAGGACTTACCGGCGACGCTACAAAGACCGACGGATATACTATGGTGGGCAAGATGACGGATGCTGCAATAAACGGTATCGGCAGAACACATACTTCTGACAATTCCACTTATACTATCGACATCGGAGCGTACTCATACGAAGAACTTGCACCCGGACGCAGACTCTTTGTAACACAAGACGGAAGCGGAAAGAAGGACGGTTCGTCATGGGATAACGCTTATCCGGGAACGGATCTGCAAACTGCCATTACTACTTTGGGAAATGATACCAAGACGAAAGGAAGAGGAGAGGTATGGGTGGCTAAAGGAACATACGTGCCGACATTGCGTGTGGCAAATGACAACGACAAGTCACCGCTCGCTTTCAGGATGTACGACAATGTAGACGTATATGGTGGATTCGCAGGAACGGAGAAGGAACTGGCGGAGAGAGAGATGCTTGACGAAAACAACGACAAGGTGGCAAGACCTTGGAAATTCAAGAACGAGACTGTTCTTTCTGCCAACGGCTTCAACAGCACAGACGTAAATTGGAACGAGACAAACAAGGAATGGACATTCAAAAGCAACTCTTACCACGTGGTTTGGTTTGCTCCTCTGCCGGGAGGCAACGACTTCCTGTATGAGACTCGACTAAACGGATTTACCATAGAGGGCGGATATTCTGCACAGAATGACAATGAAGCAGACGTCTCGTTCATGCCTGATAACGGAGCAGGAGTATATATCGGAGCAAATGCCCATCTGCAGAACTGCATAGTGAGATACTGCAATTCGAAAGGAAACGGAGCTGGTGTATATGCCGTAAAAGGCGGAACTGTCGGCGCATCGCTTATATATAATAATGTGGCAACCGGAAACGGTGGAGGAGTATACGCTGAAGACAAAGCCTTCATCATGAGAACGATGGTTGTAAACAACATGGCGGACAAAGGAGGCGGAATATATCTGCATAACGACCCTACATCAGACAGCAAGCCTTACGATATGCTTGTGCAGACTACTATCGTAAGCAACAACACCAACCGTATCAACGGTGCTGTATACACCGACGGAGGAGGAGTGCTCTCACAATGTACCATAACAAACAACTATACCATGTCGGCTACCGACCTTGCCGACCAGAACGCATCAAAAACAGGAGGCTTATATATTGACTCCTACGGCTTTGTGGTGAACTCTGTACTATGGAACAATACGATGAAGGAAACCTCGGATGCCACTGTAACCGGAGCTTCATCGTTCGCTCAGATGTATACCGCAAACCCGTCTACTGACAACGTCAAGTTCTACAACTGTGGAATAATGTCGAACAACTATGTTGTCTGGAACAATATCTTCCAGACCTCTACCTACAACCTCTCGCTTGATGAGCTTCCTTTATATTTCACAGAGCTGAATACAACCGATAACTTCAAGACAAGCGACGACTTAAAGAAATTATGCGGTCTGCAAAGCTCATGGGAAGCAATCGATTATTTCTGGCAGACAGCCGAAGGCTTGGCACTCCATGCCAAAGGTCTACCTGTAGGATTGCAGCCTACGGAAGTGACGATAAAAGCAGACCTCGACATAACAGGAGAGGCTTTCGGAACAATTCCTGCCATTGGAGCCTATGCATCTGAAGCCACACCTATAGTGCCGGTCGTCATCAACCGCAACAACCATAAGGTATTGCGAGTATACGTAGACCCGGCTTCGAGCGATATCGACGGTAATGGCTCTACATGGGAAAAGAACCACTCGGAAATAGGAGAGGTGTTGACATTCTTCGGAAACCTGAATAACGGAGAGAGCGTAAAATGCCTTACCGAAGGTACAACTGACCAATATGTGAACTACACTATTGACATCACAAGCGGTGAGACTGCTCTCTTTGAGATTTGTGTCCGCGAAGGTGAAATAAAACCATATTATGCGTATACCGCAACCGACGAGCGTGACTATTCCATAAGAATACCACGCACTGTATGTCCACTGAATATTCTCGGAGGATACCCGTCGTACGACAAGATGCGATCACCAGGAGACGATAACCGCAACCCAAGCGAATACCGTACGATAATGACTGGTACACAGGGAGACGAGATGACACTTGAGAACAATGTGTACCACGTGGTACGTATCGAAGACGAGGCAAGACCGACACTTAACGGATTCTCCATCGTCAGAGGTTATGCTGCCGGAGGAGCTACCATGCCGCGCGGAGGAGGAGTACTTGTAGGATCAGAGTGTACTGCCGTATTCATGAACTGCATACTGGAAAACAATACCGCAGCCTACGGAGCTGCCATAGCAACAACGGCAAACGCAGAAAAGAGTAACGTCATAATGACAAACTGCGTGATAAACAACAACACATGTGACTCCGATGCTGCTTCCAACGCAAACGGTACGGAAACGGAGGCTTCACGCTCTCCTTATTTAATAAACATATCCGACCGTAAAAAAAACGGAATGACTCTCACCCATGTGACTGTTGTGAACAATATCGGTCTGCCGCCATCAAACCAATATATCGGCAAGACATCCTTCTCGGCTGGCAATACGTATAATGGTGAAATACTTGGCGAAACGATAAACAATACCATAGATATAGCTACCGTAGGAGTGGATGGAGCGAAGAATTTCTCCAACCCTACAAACTCCATCGGAGCACATGCCCTGGGAAATGTATACTACGGAGGTAACTCACACTTCCGTCCACTGACAAGTAGCACGGCAACAGGTGTCATCATCAACAAGGCACAAAGAGCTTCTTCATCTGACGACCCGATGATAGGAGATCCTGAGATTACCAATCCTACCACAGACCTTGAGAACAACCAACGTGACCTCGGAGGAGCACCAGACCTCGGAGCTATAGAGGCTATACTTCCGAAAAAAGGAAACGTAATATATGTGCGTTCATACAATCAGGAGAAACCGGAGAACGGAGCAGCAAAAGACGAGACGGAGGGTAATCCAGACTTCGACCTGCTAAATAAACACACGACAACAGGAGGTGAGGAATACGTCTTCGACGGTTCTTCATGGGATCATGCCATCATGGGAAATGCCGTATGCGACGTTACCCGTCTCGATGAGACGACAAACAACTTCTATGTGAAGACTGCAGAGGGTAAGCTCATGTCGGCATCGTTCGACAACACCAACTACTCCACATTCCAGTCGCCGACCTCATCCTCTTGGGTAGAAGGCAAGGGTATAGAAGCCACATACCCCGACGGATACTACGGACCGATTTCGGGACACTACTCTTACTTCATGACCAACGGGGCTATCAAGGATTACTTCACGAATAAATATTACAGTGATAATTACTGGGAAGTATACCAAGGCAACACCAACAACCTCGACAAATCGGGAAACACCTCATTCAACTGTATCAACAACAGACGCGACGAACTCTATGTAAGCGGACTACAGTTTGCTGTGGAGAAAGCATCTAAATATAATGAAGCGCATAAGAACGAAGCAGGCTTTGTTCCTGTTGAGGTATGGGTAGGAGCCGGAGTATATACAGATGCCAAAGGCTTCGTAATCCGCAACGGCGTGAAGGTCTACGGCAGCTTCCCGGCAGAAGGCAATCCGAATAAAGACGACCGTCTGCCATTAATCTCGCAATACATAAAGGAACGCAAAGGATATGAGGATAAGAAAATATCAAACTATGAAACAATCCTGCAAGTACGTAAGGAGAGTCCTGTATACCGTACAAAGAGTACAGACGAGCTATGGTATTCGGAAAACAAGCCTATCGACGGCTCAAACAACGGTGTAGCCCAAGAACTGATAAAATCAGGTAAGACACAACGCCACTATGTTCTCTACCAGCCAGACGCTTGCGTTCCTACATGGGACGTGGCAGGCGACGGAACCGGTAGCCAAGGTGGTAACTCTTATCGTTTCCTAACTGGAAACTCTAAACATCCTAACTACACCAATTATACCGGTCAAACCGATAACGCACCTTACAACAAACCGATATATGACCTGTACGACGAGGGCAAAGTGAAGTGGGACGGATTCACCATACGCCACGGTTACCTTATCAACTACCAGGCTAACCGTGATGGAGGAGCTGGCGTGCGAGTATTTGAGAATGTAGAACTCGAAAACCTCATCATCGTAAACAACCTCGCACATGGCTATCGCTCACGTGGTGCAGGATTGTATATGGACGGAAAGAACTCGAAGATATCCAACAGCTTCATGCTGAACAACTTCATGACTAACGATAATGCTAAAAGTACCGCAAATGTAAAAGACGATAAAATCCAAAACGGCAGAGACTATGGAGGTACAGACCACTACGGCGGCGGTGCATACATGATTGTAGGCACAGGATATAATATGGTCGTAGCGAAGAACCGTGTGTCTAGTTCCGGAGGAGGAGGAGGAGGTATCTTCCTTGAAAGTGCTACCTTCTTCAACAATACCGTAGCGTATAACCAGTCGAACAAAGGAGCCACCGGAATACAGCAATGGAGCACCCCTTCTTCCGGCATTGTATCAAATCTGGCGCTTTACAACACTATTGTATACGGCAACTACGGCAACGGCTATCAAATAACATCTTCATCTCCAAACCAGTTCCAAAAAGCCCACAACTGCTATGTAGAGAATTATGCCTCAGATTTGAATGACAAGTTATCCACAACGTACGGCAACATCACATCAAACGACAATCCATTCGCCAAAGGTGACAATGCCAAGGATGAAGTGGATTTCCGTCTCTCTCCTTCAAGCAAGTGTCTGAACAATGGTACAGAAAACCTTATGCAGAACGGCGAGACAAAGAAAGCAGAACTGCCACTCACGGACATGGACTTTACAGACCGTGTGAAGGACTGTGCGGTAGACATCGGAGCATATGAAGAGGACAACTCTGCCAATATCAAATACGACAGCGGGAAAGCTGGCATGCTCATTTTCTACGTGACACAAAACGGAGCAGGCAACCGAAGCGGATCATCACCCGAAAATGCCGCCTGCGCCGACAAACTTCAGAACGTTCTGAGAGTTGCAGGAGAAGAGGCAGCAAAGGAGGAAAACAAAGACAAGAAAGTTTTCGTGAAGGTGGCTGGATATAAACCGGACAAGGATGGAGATACCTTCAAATATCAAGCCAACACTCTTGTTGAACCTTCCGACCCACGCTCATACACTTTCTTGATACCGGCAGGAGTAACGCTGAAGGGTGGATACAACGAAGAAGACTCGAAAAGCTGGGACGAAGACTATCCTGACTCTTACAACCGCCGCACCATACTCAGTGCCAAAGCTAATTCTACAGCCTTAGAATCAGACGTATATGGTTATCATACCGTCACCTTCGGCACATGGCCGGGGAATGACCTCATGAATTGGAACAATACGGCTCTGACAAGATTGGCTATGGTTGACGGATGCTACATCACCGATGGTAACGCCAATGAGAGCGACGGCCACAAGGCTTTGGGCGGAGGAGTGCTGGCTCCTATGAACGGTCATGTGCGCAACTGCGTCGTTACATCCAACTCCGCACAATATGGCGGCGGCATCTATGCGTTGCCAGGCAGCGTGGTTAGCACATCGTTCATCACAAAGAACAATGCCTATTACGGTGCCGGCATTTATGCCGACAACGGTGATACGACAGATGGCACGGACGGCAAACGAGCATATATATTCTCCAACACCATAGGTGCAAATACTGCCAGCGTGCAAGGCGGAGGAATATATTTAAAACCGGGAGCTGCAATATCGTTAAACGATGTCATCTGGGGCAACAACGCCCCAAGCGACAAGAACATAAGCGGAACAACAGACAAGAAATATAATGAGACTAAATTGTCTGAAATCGCACAAAACATAGCAGGTGTAGGAAATATCGATGGATTCTATCCGTTCAACAACTGCTTCGCGGAGACTTATCTCCTTGCAGCCAACTTCTACAACACGGAGATGTCTGCCGATGCCACACGCTATTTCTCATCAAACGACTCATTCATACCACGTGAGCTTGGTCCGCTCGTACATAGCGGACTTGACAACTCGTTTTGGGATCTTCTGAAAAGCAGAAGCTTCGCCACACACGACATGCTCGGCAACGAGATTATAATGGCAAGCCATACAAACAAACTGACGGGAGGATGCTTTGCCATACACGTGTTGGACCCTATAGAGGATGTCAACGCCGAAACACTCTTCACCCGTCTGTTCGTATCGGACAAGGGTAGTGTGTATGTAAACAAAGACGAAGCTCCTAAATATATGGGACGTTCGTTCTATACTCCGTTCTCGTCGCTCGATGCCGCCTTGGAATATATAAATAAGGTGCGCCAGACCAAGAAGCCGGGCGGTACTACTTTATTTGCTACTGAAAAAACCCACTTCGACATCTTTATCGTAGGAGGAACATACCTTCCTTCACTCATGCGAAAGAATGCTGCCATTACGGGAACAAATGTACGCAACAACTCGTTCGTCATTCCTTGCAACACCAATCTGTATGGCGGCTTCAAGCCGACAGACAATTATTCGTGTGAGATTACAGAAATTGTAAGTAAGGACGGTGTTAAGATACCACTCGACCCAGATACCTCCATAAGCGAGATGCTAAAGAAACGCAGCATGGAGGATCTGAACCGTAACGGACTGTTTGAACCATGGGAACTTGCCAACCAGACTGTACTGTCGGGCAACCTGCCCAACGTGACTGGTGGAAAGAAGACATACCACGTGGTATACTGCGTAGACAAAACAGGCAAGCTGCCGGGAGTCGTACTCGACGGCATAACAATCAAAGACGGTGAGACCGCCGACTATATCGAATACGACGATAACGGTGTGGAGAAACACAACGAGATTGGTCATGGAGGCGGTATCTTCGTATATGGCATTGACATGACTCTCAACAGATGCCGAGTAATAAACAACTCTGGCATCCACGGAGGTGGCATCTTCTCAGCTGGTGCCAACATGACAATCATGAACTCCATGGTGGCTGGAAACATGACACAAAGCAATAATACAAGACCTAAAGACACAGCAAAGGGTGCTGGAGTGGGTATCTTCTTTGATGCCTGGGAAAATGTTTCCCCTTGCAAATTCGTGGCTGTAAACAGTATCTTCGCCAACAACTCTAACGAGACAGGAAGCGGAGGAGCGGTATGTATTGCGAATGGTACACGTAAAGAACACGAGGTGATGTTCATGAACTGTCTATTTGCACGAAACGAGGCACAGACAGGTCCGGATATCTTCAACGGCAAGTCTGGCTGCGCCGTTGCCACCAACACCATCTTCTGGGGCAGCAAGGGTGATGCTTCATCACTCAATGCTTCGGAAACAAGGAACTGTGCATCAGACAAGTTCAATATCACAGCATCTGATGACAACAACAACATTACCCTAAGCACCAACAACGAAGCTGTGAACGGTCCTTATTTCAGCAAGCCTTCAGAACAGGCTGGTAAAGAAGGCTTCTCACTCGCATCGCAATGGAACCCGACTTGTATTACAGTATTGACGGATGCAGGAGACGGAGTGATAAGGTGTGACAAGACATCGGGCGAGGAGACAAGCGAGGAGGGAGAATACACTTCTTGGTTGGAAAAGATGACAGAAGAGGCTAAAAGCATCTATAAGGACGACAATCAGAAATTCGACAAATACAGGAATGAATACATCAAGAGAGGTTCCTCTGACTATAAACGTTATATGGGTCCAAAGGACGAGGAAGACAAGCTGGAAGACAAGGTCATAGATATCGGTCCGTATGAATATCAATACCGGATGAAGTTCGGCGACCTCGCTGACTTGTACATTGGTGAAGAAGACCGTGGAGATGCCGACGGCAGTAACTGGGACAACCAGTCGTCTGACCTTAGAGGTGCTCTTCTTGCTGCTGCACACCCGAGTGAGACAAGTACAGGAAAGGAAACGGTACGCACCGTATATGTACGTTCCGGAAACTACTATGCCATCCCTGTAGACAACAAGGTGTTCTCCATGAATGTTGACGAGAACAACAAGAAAGTGAACCGAGTAATCATAAAAGGGGCTTGTACAGGAGTCGGACTCGGTGACAATGCAGAACAGGACTGGTCGAACCCTACTGTACTCATGAAACACCCTGTACGTAAAAGCGGCACCCTGCTGAATATAGAGACAGGAACAAAACCTGTAGACATAAGCGGCATATCATTGCGCAATACATACGAGGAAGGTACGGATAAAGGCAAGGGAGCCGTAATAACGGTGAATGGCTCAGGCGGCAAGGTTGTATTACGACAGTCTGAAGCACGCATCAACAAGGGCACAGCAGTAGATGTCACATCAAACCAAGGTGACGTGCTCATCTATAACTCGCTCTTTGCTGACAACAATGCCGATGCTCTCAAGAGCAATGGAAAGACAACGGTTGTAAACTGTACCTTTGCCCAGAATAAAAACGGAGCAGACATAGCCTTCAACACCGGAGCAGACAAGACGCAGACAAAGGTCTTCAACTCTGTTTCTTGGAATAACAATACAACGAACATTGTTTCGGACCTCGACAACGAGGATGCTTCAACACATACCGTATATAATAAGGTGTTTGCTGCAGGACAGGCAAACAACGACCTGAAGTCTGGTCCATGCTTCGTTGATACAGACAATGGCGACTTAGCAAAGCGTGACTATCATATCACACCAGGCATGAAGCTCTTTGAGCGTGGTTCGCTTCGCCGATATGCAGAGAACGTAAAGACAGGCATAACCACTACAACGAGCGACGCAGAGATTCTAAGCAGCGTAGGACAAGACCGCGACCTCGGCAATATAAAGCGCATAGTGGGCAATGCCATTGAGGTGGGAGCCTACGAGTGTAACGCTGAACTGCAGCCTATCATCTTCGTGAAAGACAACGGTAACGACGGAACGGGCAAGTCGTGGAACGACTCAAAGAACAATCTGCAGGTGGCTGTGGATATGGCAGGTATATACTCTGACCTGAACAAGGGAGCCAAGTCGTATGTGTTCGTTGACCACATGTACGGCCACAACAGTAAGCCGGCAAACCTCAACGTGTCGCTTCCAAATACCTATGTATACGGCAGTATGAAGGATAACCCTACTGCTCCAGCGGAGATTACCAATACAGAAGATATTGCCAAGGCTATTCTGGCACAACGCCCAGGTATAGTGGAGGAAGCCAACTGGCGAAGCACTATCAAGGACCTTACCGTAAGCGCAAAGAGCGTAGTGGACGGTGTGCAGGTAAGTAAGGACGGCAAAATATATCTGACCAACGAAGGTATACTCTCCACATCTGTAGTCTTGTCGAACCAAGATATAGAGGGTAAGGTAGAAAATGATAACGGATTGCTCTATAATTCACTTGTATATGCTGACCCGAACGCGACAGAAACAGATGCGGAAGGCAAAAGCGCAGGAGTCATAAAGAAAAATGTCACAACTGTAAACGTGACGACCTGCGGCACTATGGAGGAAGAGCATAGTACAAACCGCATTATCAAGAATCTTTCCACGGAGAAGAACAGATATATCGTTCATAAATACCGTAACTGCCAGCTCAACGAAGATGATAAAATCAACCTGGACAATCCGAATACAGAAAACGGACAGACAAATCATTGTATAGAGCTTGTGGGACACGACCGCGACCTCCTCGGCAACAAACGCATCCGCAATGGCATTGTAGACAACGGATGCTTCGAGACATGGAATATCACAACAGACAAGACCCGGGTGACGGCAGATGACTATCCGCATGATGCTTCCGTGGTTTACATCCGCAAGGGCTGTGAGTTAGACATAGGCGAGAATCTATACAGCAGCGACAAGAATCTGTGGTTCAATCCTGGCTTCGTACTTCTCGAACACCATGCCGGTCTGCGTGGCAACGGCAATCAGATTGGTCTGGTGCGCTATGCCGTGGAGCGCGACATGAAGAAGGACGATCCGCAACTCGTGGCTCTCCCATTCAGCGTGACAAAAGTTGTGCCGGAAGTGAACAAAGACTATACGGTAAAGACCTACAATGGCGACAAACGCTCCCGCTATACATACAAATACAGCGACGGTAAAGCATGGGAGACAACTGGCATTCCGGGCAACGGCACAGGAATGATGCTGACCGCCTATAACGACATGACGATACGCTTCTACGGAGGCAGCCTTCTCGACAAGGCTGGATTCCTGAACATCAATGCGCCGCAGAACGGCGACTATGTGGAGAACGGCAACAAGGAGATTGTGCTGAAGCAATGGAACCACCAGGATTCATGGTCGTCGTCTGGCACAGGCTCCGCCACTAACCGGTTCACACATAAGGAGAACATGGGATGGAACCTCTTCGGAGCACCTCGCCTGTGTGCCACAAACCTTAGCGACATGGAGTACGGACGAATTGTATACACCTATAACAATGGTAAGTTTGAGACCCGTACAACGGATACTGAAGAGAGCGGCTCTGATGCCTACATACCATCGATGGACGGACTCTTCACACAGACTGCTACTCTGTCTGCCGACAATGAGGAGCACATCGCCATCTCATACAACGGCACAACCCATCAAGACAAATCCTTCTATGACCCGGTTACACGTATGGCTGTGGCAATATCTCCGATAGAAGCGACACCGTCTGCCGACTACAACGCTGCCAACAATACTGCTGCAGAAGCTTATTACGATGAGTTTGCCTTCAATGCTGTGGATGCTACAAGCGCACGCGACTACTTCGATATGGGTGCCGACGGCGTAAAGTGGATGCAAAGAGGCAGAGCACAGATATATGCCACAAGCGGAGAAGCACGCTACTCACTGCTGTCTGCCGTAAACCGCGACGGAGAGATGCCGCTTGGAGTGAGTATTCCGGAAGACGGAGCATACACCATTGCCATACCTGACAATGCCGACACTGCCGACTATGAAGCCGTGATGCTGAAAGACATGACAACAAGAACGGAAAGCAACCTGCTCGACGGAGCATATATGTTCAATGCCGGTAAGGGTGAGGATAACAACAGGTTCACCCTGTCGTTCCACAGACTGTCTGTCAATGACTCTGGCATCAGCGTAAGCCGCTACGGTGAAAACAGAGTCAAGGTAAAGGGTCTGCAGGAAGATGACATCCTGAATATCTATTCCTCAGAGGGTTTCATGACAAACTCTACTGTTGCCACCAAGGATACCATGATAATGCCTGTCGATGTGCACGGCGGAATAGCCATCCTCGAAGTGATGAGAAACGGCAAAAGGATATATCTGAAGAAAATGGGAAACAGGTGACAATCCATAGCAAGTAAAAATCATAGGCAAAAAAAGAACAAGAAGATACCGACCTCCTCTAAAGCAAAATGTTAAAGGGGGTCGGATTTTATTTGATTAGGACTTGAGATTATCGGACTACATTTATGGCAAATACTACAGATATATTTGCGTGATGTGTGGAAAATGTGTAATTTTGCACAAAACAAATATCAAAAATGTGGAATATTACACATTTTTGACACATAAACAAAAAAAAGCATGTTTAATAGAAGCATCATTAAAGAGCTTGAAGCTTGGAAGAATAAAGAAGACAGGAAACCATTGATTATGCTTGGCGCAAGACAAGTAGGCAAGACTTCCGTGCTGAAGAGATTTGGTAAAGAGCAGTTTGTACACTGTGCCTATTTCAGTTTGGATGAAGAGAAAGGAGTTTGCGACATATTCCGTACTACGAAGAATCCTGTTCAAATCATTGAGCAGTTGTCATTTCTTTCAGAAGTACCTATATTGCCACAGGAAACCCTCTTGATTCTTGACGAGATACAAGATTGTCCGGAAGCTATAAGTGCAATGAAGTATTTCTGCGAAAAGACTCCAGAATATGCTGTGGCATGCGCAGGCTCACTGTTAGGATTGGCATTCGGTCATGAAGGTTTCTCTTTTCCGGTAGGCAAAGTTGACCACATTAAAATGTATCCTGTTACATTCACAGAATTTCTTGAACAAAAAGATGCAGGACTTTACCGATATTACCAGTCAATAAATGACATTGAGCCATTACCACAAATTTTTTTCGACAGACTATCACAGGCTTTTACCGCTTATCGCATATCTGGCGGTATGCCGGAAGCAGCAATGGCAATGATAGGAAAAGACATGAAAGGCGTTGAGAACATATTGCAGAACATACTTCAAGACTATGCTCTTGACTTTGTAAAGCATACTTCTCCATTACTTGCCAACAGAATATCACACGTATGGAATTCGTTGCCATCACAACTGGCTAAGGAGAATAGGAAATTCGTCTACCAACTTGTGCGTCCTGGGGCAAGAGCAAGGGAATATGAGGATGCGCTCACATGGTTGCAAAACGCAGGATTGATAAACAAAGTCTGCCTCTGCCAGACTCCACAAGTTCCACTGAAATCATATGAAGATTTGAGCATCTTCAAAATTTATTGTCTTGATATCGGACTGCTAAGGGTTCTTTCTGAATTAAGTCCAGAGGCATATTTCAGCGACTCGCCGGCTTTCAAAGAATACAAGGGTGCTCTTGCCGAGAACTATATACTACAAAGTCTGCTTGCAAACGGAATAAAATGCTCACGTTACTGGGCTTCAGGGAATAAAGCAGAAGTGGAGTTCATCGTACAACACGGCATGGATGTCATTCCGATAGAAGTGAAATCGGGGACAAGCGTCACAGGAAAAAGCCTTACTGAATACAACAAGAAATACTCACCAAGTATGCGTATCAGGTTTTCCATGCTCAATCTGAAACGTGATGATACTCTGTTGAACATTCCTTTGTTCTTAGCAGACAAAGTGAAATACCTGTGTGGAATGGTATAAAAATAGCGATATGGGTGAATTCTGACGAATCTCCTATATCGCTATTCATTATGGCTCATTTACAGATTGGTTTTAATGTGGGGGCTTAGTCGTCCCTGTCATGATGTCTGTCATGGTGGTGTCTGTGTTTATCGTATTTCTTGTCGTGCTTATAATGCTTGTCATGCTTCTTGTGCTTTTTCCAGTGCTTGTCATGTTCCTTCCAGTGTTTGTCGTGCTTCTTCCAGTGCTTGTCGTGTTTGTAGTGTTTACAGTATCCGTTGTCGTAGTGTGAACGATGGTGACAAGGGTGGCAGTTGTGTTTCGGATATTTCACATATATGTTGTGAACATATTCTCTGTCGCGCCAGCCTATCGGACGGTAAAGGTAATACGACTCGCAGAATCTTTTCCATTGTCTGGCGGAGAGCATGCGTCTTAGCTGCTTGTTGCGGTACTGCCATCCGTAAGCGTCAATGTCTCGATAGCTATTTATGCCATTGAGGTATGAGAGGTTGATGCTCAGGATGCTGTTACGGTGGGCCTTGTTCAGTCCCAGTTCCACCATCATCTTATCGGTGATAAAGCTGGCTTCTGCCTGAATGTCAGTAAGTCTCTGGGCATTTGCTGATGTATTCATCACGACTGCCGCTGCGATTGCTAATAGTATACGTTTCATAATCCAGATTTTTTAGGGTTATTATCTTTTTCTGTTGCAAAAATAAGATTATCTGGCTTACTCAGCAAAGGAGAAACTATAAACATACGTATGGTTTTCCCTATAAGTATGAGGATATTCCGTACAGGGAGCTTTTTGTGTATGGAAACAGTATACTCCACTTCATCCCCTATCCGCTATTAGACTTGCTTGAATTATGAGTTTCTGAAGACGTCCTGTCCTTATCTAATCCTGAAAGTCCTACCATACCCCACATATACAAAAAGAGGAACGGCAGCTACCGTTCCTCTCTTTGTGTATTCAATGTTTGTATCTTAGAAAACTTACTTTACAGTCATTTTCTTTCCGTCAACGATGTAGACACCTGCTGCAGGCTTGCCGCTTATGCGAACACCGCCCAGAGTATAAACCTTACGGTTTGCTGCATCGTCTGCAGAGATAGAGTTTATCGAAGCGACAGACTTAACCTTCACTGTGTAGACAGTCTTGTTTGCAGCGTTCACGTCGTAGTCATTGCCATAGACTGTGATGGTGCATACATTGCTGGTCTGGTCAATATCCTTCTCTACACGAGCACCAACACCCTTCTTCTCAAATGTAATCTTGTCCAAAGCATCAGTAAGCTCGCTCTCCACGGTATACTCCGTCTTTGCCGGATCAAAGCCCTCAATGGTCTTGCCGTCAATCTGCAGATCCTTCAGAGTGCTATAATATATAAGATGAAGCTCGTCAAGGTCGAGCTGGTCATCCTTTGAAGCACCCGGAACAGGATTTGTCGTTGCAGAAGCCAACAGATACTGCACCTCCGGTGTGGCATCAGTAGCATAGTTGAACTCACCTGTGAACTTCGTCCACTCCGCAGTAGCTGGAATCAGCACAGAAGCAGAAGCGACCTTGTCGGCAGCCATCTCAGCAAGCTCAGGGTCATGGTAGGCAGCATCCTTGTGGATGATAAGCTGTACGCGTCCCTGCAGTGCAGGTTCCTCCTTGCCTTCCTCTTTCTCTGCATCGGTGAGAGCCTTTGCTGTGCCTGGAGTGAAGCGTGCATAAACCTCGAAAGCATCAGGACGTCCGGCGAATGGCATATTACCGTTAACGTCAGTACGGTCGGTGAAGTTATAGTTGGAAGCATCAGCCGGGTTGGTGTTACCCATGTTGATATGACCAGTAGTAAGGTTTCCGTTGGCATAGGCAACCCAGAGGTCCTTTGAAACGAGGCGCACTCCGTTTCCGCTGTAGCCATCTATCTGCTGTGGCATAGGCGACATTGAAGCGAACGAAGCGAAGAGCCCGGCAGCGGTATCGAAGGAGTTCCATCCTTCAGCGAGCTTCGCGCTCTCGTCGTCGGTCCAGTTCTCGAAGTCTGCATTAGGAATCTGATAAGCCGCATCCTTGCTCTTTCCTTCGAAAGTAATGGTATATACGGTTGAAGAGCAGCCTGTCTCACTCACTGTAACGGTGAGCTTCTTCTCAGCCTCATCGTATGTCTTCTCCACTGTAGCATTCTCTGAAGAAGCCACATAGCTGACCTCATCGACATAGCATTTTCCTGTAGCGGTAAATGCCGTGCTGGTGTTGCCGACTGTTATGAACTCATGACCAGCCACACTGAGGGAAGTCAGCGTTGGGGCAGCCTTCTGATACTGTATCGTATAGACGCTCTTTGCCTCCGGATTGGTCTCCTCGTCATAGTCCTCGCCCTTCACAGTGATAACATACTGACCGGTGGTGCTGTCATAAGCGGCATCAGCAGTGGCGCCAACGCCCTTCTTGGTGTAGCCTACTGTTGTCCAGTCCTCATCAAATGTGGAGTTTACGGCATAGTTGTAAGTCTCAGGATCGAAGTCCAAGTCTACATCAAAGCCGTAGTTGTCTGTCGCCTTCAGTGAAGAGAGGGCATGATAGTAAACGAGCTTCACGTTGTCCACCGTAAGAGAGTTTCCCGGCTTTATGTCGCCCGGTGCGCCAAAATAGTTTGTGGCAGAGAAGATAACGTTGATGTTCTCCACTCCTGCTTCCTCACATCCCTTTTGATAAACAAAAGATATGGTATCGGTTTTCCATTCGCCGTTGGTGCTCTCCGTTATCGGGTGCTCAAGAGATGCGACGAGAGTGGCACCGTCGGTCTTTGTAACATCCCCACCCGTGAGTGTTTTGTTGATGCCGAGAACGTTACGGTCGCGGTTTACCATATCCACTTTTGTTGCCGTTCCCCATGAAAATAGTCCCACAGCCGTGTTTCCCGGCACGTCCTTTTGAGTCCATGTTCCGTTCCAGAGATAAGCCACCACTGTAGCCTGTTCGTCAGCACCTTTGGCATTGTCTCTCTGATAGTCGAACGAGATGGCGTCGGGATGGAAAGAGAACTGCTTTCCTCCAAACACTCCTCCGTCGGAGTTCTGCACTGCTGTTCCCTTGGTCTCTGCCGTAGCCCATGGCGTGCCGAGAGTGAAATATCCCGGGATATTCTGCTTTGCCAAGGTGTTGTAGATATTTTTTATCTTTACGGCATAGTTAGCAGGTTCGCCTTCAGCGGAGCGTGTCACCTTCTCTCCTACTTCACCTGCCATCACCACATTTGCCATGTGCCATCCCTGTGGCTGCACACCCTTTTCGACGGTGTTGCCCTTACTGTCCCAAGGAACGCACTTCTCCCATTCAGAATCAAAGTCTCCGTTGATCTGCTGCGCATTAGCTGTCAGCGCAGCCACACTCAATAATACAAGAGCGTAATTCTTCTTCATCTTTTTGTTATTAATAAATAAAACATAGTCTTATTGCTCCGTCTGTTTCCTGATACTGCATTTGACTGACTGCTTATAAATTATCTGTATCTGAGAACCTGAAAACAATAGACCAACAATTAAAAATCGGCTGCAAAGTTACTCAAAAAAACTTTAAGACGAGGGGGAACGGTCTGTGTTTTTCTCGTCTTAATATTTGGAAAATTGTCCTATTTCACTTATTTACATCTATTTGAAGAACAGCTTCTCTATCTCGCCTTTTGACAGGTCAGTCATCTTCATAATGGTGTCAACATCCATACCAGCATCCAACATCTTCTTTGCTATTTGTATAACACCTTCCACTCGTCCTTCCGCACGACCTTCTTCACGTCCTTCCGCTCGTCCTTCTTCACGTCCCTTCTCCAATGCCGTATCTATAGAGTTCTTTACATCCCGGTAAGCCTTCAAACTATCCTCATATTCCTTCAGCTCCGTAGGAGTGAACTTCGCTATCTCCGCCTCTTCAAAGAGCTTGGAGAAAACTTTCTCTTTCAATGCAGCAGGACGCTCGTCCAAACGAGACAGGTTCTTCAACACATACAGCCACTTGTCATAAAGCGTGACAAGCTCATCCTCCGTCTTGTCGAACTTCGCTATCTCGACATACTTGAAAGACAGCTTGTCGTTGAACACCTTATGCGTCTTCTTGTCGAGCAAACCCACATCATGATTAATGTCGTCCTTGTCGAATGCCTCTTCTTCCAAGTCGAAGTTCAGAAGGGCAACTGTATATACATGGTCAAGTTTGAAGTTCCAGTCTGCACCCTTGGGAGCCTGTTCACGGATAGGGAATGTGGAATAGAACAAAGAGCGGTCCTTGAAATACTTCTGGTAAGCGTTCTGCATCTCAACGATGAACTTCTCTCCCTTCTCATTCTCGCAATACACATCAAAGATAGCCTTGCGTTCTGCAAAGACATCACCAACATGCTCACTGTTAAGGTATTTCACGTCCTTGATGACCTGGAAGCCTTCAAACAGCGAGTTCAGAAAGTTGATGAGCAAATCCTTGTTAGGCTTTGTTCCAAAGATACGCTTGAAACCGAAATCGGTCAGCAAGCTGATATATCGTTCTTCTATCTGTCTCATGTTTTTCTCCTCTAAACGTTTTATTTGGGTGCAAACCGAATGTATAACAACAAACGTGCTTGATTGTTATGCAAAGATACATCTTTTCAGCGACACCTCCAAACATCTTCCCCACATTTCATTCCACGGAATCAAACTCTCCCACAGATTATTCCCCATGCGCATTGGCCGCATTACGACTTAGTATAAATTTCACTTAAGAAGTTTAAACCCAAAACGGTCATTAGGTCGTTAAATGTAATTTTTACAACTGCTTGCAGTCTTTTGTTTTTTATAAGGCGTCTTTTGTCCGTTTT
>OKRS01000664.1_pt1 | contig 25723 bp, 18 predicted proteins | sample 1601191 | NCBI WGS metagenome assembly OKRS01 (sample SAMEA3541509, study PRJEB24748) | human gut metagenome | biome: human gut; feature: human-associated habitat; material: faeces | place: China | collected 2012
CACAGTTTTTGGGTTAGCATCTGCACAGCCCTCCACAGGGTTTGTCGGGTGCGCCTATTTATAAACAATACAGGCTACATGCTTGAATAGGGAGACCTATTGCATGTAGCCTGCATTATTTATATGTTTTCTCGCTCATTGAGCAAATACGTGATAAAGTCGTCAGAGATATTTGAGATTTCATTTTTGTCGTATATGGTCAGCAAGTCTATTACAATAACATCCTCTTCTTGGTAAAGGTTGTAAGTGACTCTTTTTCTATACTTATCCTTACTTCCATGCTAATCCTCTTCACGAAGTTTTCTCAAGAATTCCCTTACATCCATCGGCTTAGTTCCATTCTTTTTGTGCTCCTCCATTTGGTCGAGTACTCTATTAAGACTTTCTGACACATAAGCCTCCTGTTCAGCCTGAGTCATGTAAACCTCTTGATAACTTTTTGTTGGCTTAGGAATAGAGCCAACGAGGAACTGATGAAAATGATAATGTATGAGGGTCTAAACAGAACTTTTTAATTTGAACATTATTTATAATCCTCCGTCAACAATCCAGATATGTTGCTCATTGTCGTTACGAATTGCTATATGACGCTTCTCACGATTGCCTTCAGGTGTGGTTAGCGTATAGAAAACATAAACACCGACATATGATGAGTCTTTTCGTGTTTCAAAAGCGGAGACTTTGCAACCCTTCAGTTTATGGATAAGTTGTGGAAGAATAGATTTATAATAGATAAGGGCTTCTGCTGCTTGGCTATCTTTATCGGCTATTATTGCATTTAGAATGCGCTTAGCTGCTTGTTGAGGGGTCTCATTTTGCAATTGTTTTAGGCGATTGCTTGATGTGGCTCGCTGCTCCGTTATGTCAGTCCATTCTGCGGTTGGCAGACGAGTGATTTCGCCCTTGTTAAGCATCACATTGTAACGGATATTGTCGATATGTAGCAACAAAATTTTCTTACCATCCTTGATCACCCACAGCTTCACGAAACGCAATAGACCATCGTTCTTGGTAAAGGTGTTCTCTACGATGAGGCGACAGTCATCCATTTTTCCCGTCTCAAAGAGTTGTCGCAAGTCACTATTTTTTTCAACACCATCAACTGTCAGAACTATCGTACTATCGCTCTCCACCTGCGTCATCTTGTTCTCATTCGATAGCTTGATGGCAGATTTTTGAATAGTCAACAGTCGTTCTGGGAATATTAGATTTGCGAAATGTTCCAAGAAGTCAGATTCTTGACTTCCTTTAAGATAGAGCACATTGGGTATCCACATATATTGATTTCTGCCATCTGAAACAACAGTACGACCGTTAGCTTTCTCTACGCGATAAAATAAGAAGTCGTTTTGTCTTAACAATTTAATATCTATCTTCACGAATGGCATTGCAGGGTCGAAGGTTGCGAAATTTTCTTGTTGCGTGGTGCGAGCGTATACCTCCATCTGGAAACTACCAACGTTCTGTACGCTTTGGATGCTCTGTTGCAAGAAGGTGAGTTTAGCATCGTCAGCGACAGCTGGTGTTGAAAACAGATGATTCCATCCAATAACGAAACCGAAAAGAAAGATGGCTACAGCCGCGGCATAGCGCCACAAGCGATGTGTGATTTTTGTCTTTCTTATATTGGCAGTATCCAGAGGTTGTAGAATGTTGAAGGTTTTGCGCAGTTCGTCGTAATAAGCCTTACAGTCATGACAGTTAGCCATGTGTTCGCGCAATTGAGTCTGAGCCTGCATATCTATGTCCTTATCAAAAAGGTCAACCACCTTTTCTTTGAAATCATTGCAATTCATAATCTTGTCTTTTATTCGTTGTTAATTGTTTTTTTCATACCCTTACGGAGTTTCTCTAATCCATATAAGAAGCGAGACTTCACCGTTGGGAGCGGTAGTGAGAGAATTTCTGCGACCTCTGCAAAACTGTTATCACCATAGATTCTGAGGCGGATAACTTCTGCCTGTTCATCAGGTATCTCTTTCAGCAAATGGACTATACGTCTATAGTCGACCTCGTTCTCATGGTCTGAGGTTTCGACAACATCCATCCTCTTGTCCAATTGGATAGTCTTAACTCTATTGGTAAGTGTTTGCCATTTGGCACAGATGTTCGTCAACGTACGAAAGATATAGCTACGTAAGTTGTTTATCTGTAGGTCGTCAGCATCAGCAATTCGTGTGTGCAACTTCAAAAATGTATCTTGCAACACATCTTTAGCATCATCCTCGTTGCCGAGTCTGTAGCAAGCATATCTCAGCAGATGCGCCCTTTCGGCTTTGAATACATCTGCGAGTTTTTCTTGGGTGATGTCATTTGTTTTCTTCATGTTTTGTTTGTTTTAAAGATGCATCTACCATTAAGACCCCAATAGGCACAAAAAGATTTAAGTAGCAACAACTTTTTTTTTCATTTTATCATCATTTTTTCTAATGATGATTATACTACTATAGATTAGCAAATACAAAAATATAAAAGTATCAACATATAATCGTTTTTTAGTCTTTTTAAATTGAAAATGTGCCGCTAAGCGCATACGATAGTCGAAAAGAAACTGAAACACGGTAGTGCCAAACTCATACTTGAAAGCCTTCTTCAGAGTGCACTCGTTGGTACCTACCATCGAAGCAATTTCGTGCAGGGACGGCATGTCCTGATATTGAGAAAGAATTATATCCTTTGCATCGTGCATCTTGTCGCGAACGAGCAGACTGTAGTAAATCTCTTGATTTTCTAATAATTTACAGAAACACTCCATATAGCGGCATATTTGTAATATTCTCTTGTTTGCGATATGGCAACATGGAATAGCGTATTGCAGATATGGTAGAATGTTCCATTAAATAGTTGTGTAGCGAGGTTGCTTTGATGCTTGTTCCACCCTTTACTTCTATAGGCAACAGAACGCCATCTCGCTGTATAAGAAAATCTATTTCCATTCGCGAGGTGTCTGAACTATAATAATAAATATGATCAATGCCAGATGCAAGCAACTGTTGAAGAACATATTGTTCCGTGAAAGCTCCCTTATATTCGGTAAATACATTATCGCCAAGCAATACATCCTTTGCTGAACTATCTGCCATTGCTCCCATCAGTCCGCAATCGCATAGATACAGTTTGAATGCCGACAAGTCTTCATAAAACTTTAGTGGCAACTCAGGCTTTGTCACCTTTGTTATTTTATATACTAATCCTGCATCTACCAACCATTGGATAGCCAACTCAAATTCCTTTGCTCTACCTCCTTTTTTCAATACTCCATATACAAACTTTTTGTTTTTTTTTGATAATTGTCCAAGTATTGACTGCCATACCATATCTATGCGAGGCACCTCCTGCGTTGGAGCATGCTTAGAGAAGTCACTGGCATAGTTGGAGAGAATTTCATTTTGAATCGTGCGCACTTGGTTAAGCAATCTGTTTTCCACATACGACTTCACAACTTCCGGCATTCCGCCTACGTAATAATATTGATGTAGATAGTCTTTCAGTTTCTCATGAAAGGCATTCATCAGCTCATAGTCCTTGCTATGCATAAGTTTTAAGAGTTGATTTTCACCCATTGCCATAAGAAATTCTTCAAAGTCCATAGGGAATAGTCGCATGGTCTGTACCTTGCCTACGGGAAAAGACACTCCTGTATGCAAGGCTACTCCTAACAACGAACCTGCAACTACAATATGATACTCTGGAGCATCTTCACAGAAATACTTCAAAGCCTCTAATGCCTGTGGAAAAGCTTGCACTTCGTCTAAGAATATAAGTGTTTTGCCAGGGATTATATCTACTCCTGTCAAAGCGCTCAAACCTTGTATAATTCTTGACGTATCAAATCCACCTGCATAAATAGCTTTCAGGTTCTCATTTCTATCACAACTAACGTAGACAAGGCTTTCAAACTCTCGTTTTCCGAATTCTTTAAGGATATAAGTCTTACCACATTGTCGTACACCATTGAGAATTAATGGCTTATGTAGCTTTTGGTTTTTCCAACCAACTAACTGCGTATATATCTTTCTCTCCATAAATTACACTTTTCAACACATAAAACTGTCGTCATGTTACACTTTTCGACACATAATACCGTCGAATTATAACACTTTTTGACACATACTTCTATTGCAAAGCTACACTTTTAGACACATACAGCCAAAAGAAGCACCTCATTTCTCCACTATATTAAGATAATTTAATTTATCTTTTACAATAGACGATTTTTAAATATCAAAACAACAAAAGCACCAACCGCATATTCTGCAACCACCAATATTGGTTTGCGAATATGTGATTGATGCTTATATTTTTATCCAAATCATTTTTTAGATTTGGAGTATAAGCCCACACACGTGTGGATGCTTACTTCTTCATGGATGCTTACTTCTTCTTTGTCAGTACATATAGCTTAGCCATTTCGCCCTCAGGCTCGTTGCCAAGCGAATCGGTCATGATGATGCTGTTGGCATCCTTCACCTTGTAGTAAGAAGTTTCACCACTCGATGGACGAGTAATCTCTATCACATTATTTGCCAACACCTTGAAGATGCCGCTTGCCTCGTCGTGACCATCCTTGCGCTCCAAATAATCGGCAGAATACTGGTATGTGCTGTCAGCATTTAGAGTCAATACGGTCTTTATTCCTGGGCAATCTGCAGCAGGGAGAGTACCCTCGTAGGTACCAACGAGCGACTCTATAACTACGCCATCAGCAGCAAGCGAATCGTTTTCTACAACGCTCAAGCTATCCTTACCTGTCTCATTACCTGTTGTTTTGCCATTGCATGACACAACAAACAATGCAGCAACAACTGCTGCCATTAAAACTAATTTCTTTTTCATTTTCCTACTGTTTTTCCTTAAATTAATGTTCTTGTTTAGAAGTAAGAGAAGTTATCACTCCCATTGGTCGCAATAAGCTAAAGTCTCTACTTCCAAAAGATTTTGTCTATAAACTCATATTTCTTTTCCATCTGAGCGTCTGCCTTCACCTTGGTTTCTACATCTATCTGCATTACAGGTGCTACGGCTTTACCATTTGTAGCAGGCCACTCAGGCAAGCCTAAGCCATTAGGGTTGCCAGTCTTCACGAAGTTTACATAATACTGACTAAAGATGTCGCTAACCATATAGTCTTCTGGTTGCCAATTATACACACGGTTGGTAGGCAATGTAGCCATAGCATATTCGATATCTGCAGAATGCACGGCACCCTTGTCTCTACGTACAGGTGCTGCACCTTCTTTAGCATCCACCACTCCACCAGCCAAGGCTGCCACTTTGCCCTTGATAGCCATAGCAGGACGAGGATGGCAATAGCGATAGCGATAAACAGGCTGTCCGCCTGTAAGCTTGTGCATGTTGCCCCATTTCCATGTGGCATAGTCGAGGAACATATCTGACGCAAGGTCTACACCAGGCTGCTTCAAAACGTCCTTGTCGCTATTGATGCCATACAGGCGGAATAGCTCATCGATATTTTCTTCGCCAAATAGAGCCTTTGCACCTTCTTTCAGGTTCTCTACCGTTGGCTGTTTACCCTTGAGCACAGCTCCAGGAGTCATCTCTTGATTGTTACCACCAACGAGCAAAGCCACCTTAGTCTGATTGCCCTTAGCAAAAACCTCCACAGGCTGTTCGGTAAAGAAATAGCCGTCTACATTATAGACAGGAAGATTTCTAACGCTTGCCAAAAGCATGAGTTCTTCGGCAGGCATGGCACGAAGTTCGTTGAGACATTTCTTGCCAGCATCCTTGCCCACCTTCTTACCCGTTTTCTTACCTTTTTCTAATAGTATCTTCTGAGCAAGAGCCACGCCCTTGTCTTCAGCTTCTTTCAAGGTTGCAATCTTCTGGAATCCCATCACCGAACCGCTCGAGCCCATAGCCTGAGCAAAGAGTCCTTGGCATAGAGGCGACGCCATCAAGGCGCTAACCGACATAGAGCCAGCCGACTCGCCAACGATAGTGATGCGATTTGGATCGCCACCAAAAGCTTCGATATTGTCCTTCACCCATCGTATGGCTGCCACCTGATCCATAAAGCCATAGTTGCCAGAACCCTTATAGTCAGTTTCTTTCGACAGCTGTGGATGAGCAAAATATCCAAATATGCCCTCACGATAGTTGGCGGTGATAGAGATTATGCCCTTGCGAGCCATAGCGTCGCCAGCATATCGAGCTTCGCTACCGCTACCAGCCATAAGTCCTCCGCCATTAAAATATATCAGCACAGGCAGATGTTCCTTCATGGTCTTGGCAGGTGTCCATATATTAAGGTATAGGCAATCCTCGCTATTCACCTTGGTTCCGAAGTTCATATCTCCGTATATTGGTTCCTGCATCGGATTTGGTCCATACTCTTTAGCCTCTCTCACTCCATTCCAATGAGCCGCAGGCTGTGGAGCCTTCCATCTTAGGTTGCCCACAGGAGGCGCAGCAAATGGTACACCTTTGAATACTGTAATGCCCGAAAGGTCTTTTCCTTCGAGTACACCCTCTGTAGCCTTCACCTGCGTTTGTGCCATCATTCCCATGGCAGGCAGCAACAAGGCTATCGACAATAATAATTTCTTCATAATTAGTTATAGTTAGGTTTTGCAAAGATATGATAAAATATCTCACGCCACTCTTTTTGCCCCACTCTTTTTCGTGTTATTTTGTTTTTTTATAAGTACTTATTACCTTTCTCCACACTTTTTCTGACGAATAATCACCCAAACTCCACACTTTTTCTAACGAACAGCCAAATAAAAGGGCTGCCTTTTCATGCTAAAGACAAGCATTTATGCTATTCGCCTCTATATAGATAGATGCGAATAGCAAAGCTACCCTTTGTATTAAATCATCTTGTTCTCTAAGTTTTTTTACTAAAACTTAAGTAAATGTCAATAAAAAATAGTACCTTTACGGCAACAAAAACAACAAAAAGAAATACAATAATATAATAAAAGAAATACCAAGAATATGATAACAGGCGAAATCAAAAATCAGATAGACCAGATATGGGACACATTCTTTGTGGCTGGAGTCACCAATCCAATCACAGTATTGGAGCAGATGACTTACATCTTTTTTATGAAGATGCTCGACGATAAGCAACTGCAAGAAGAAGACAACGCACGCGACTTCGATGGCGAAGTAAAGAATCCTACATTCCCTGCGGGCAAGATGTGGCTGAATCCAGATACCAATCAGGAAGTGCCATACGAAAGCATGCGATGGTCGGTGTTCCGCAATACAGGCTCTGAGAATATGTTCAATATGATTCGTCAAAATGTATTCGAGTTTATCAAGCATATCGGTACTGGCGAAGAGAGCGCCTATAGTCGATACATGAAGTCTGCCATATTCTTGATTCCAAATGCTCGCACGCTTACAAAGATTGTAGATGGTGTGGATGCACTCGATATGAACAACCGCGACGCCATGGGTGATGTGTATGAGTATATACTTGGCAAAATGGCAGCCTCTGGCACTAATGGTCAGTTCCGCACACCTCGTCATATCATCCGCATGATAGTAGAAATGATGGAGCCTACACCACAAGACTATATCTGCGACCCTGCCATGGGAAGTGCAGGATTCTTGGTTGAGGCAGTGAAATATATCAAAGAGAATCACGAGACAGCATTCTATGCTGCCGACGAAGTGCATCATATCAAGACTTCCTTGATTAATGGCTACGACACCGACCAGACCATGCTCCGCATTGGAGCCATGAACTTGCTGCTCCACGATGTTACAGCACCTCAGCTGGCGTGGCGTGATTCGCTTTCCGAACAGAATGAAGATCAGGCTTGCTATAGCTTGATTATGGCAAATCCTCCATTTGCTGGCAGTCTCGACAAAGGCAATGTGAACAAGAAGATTCTGGCTTATGCCAACACCACCAAGACCGAGTTGCTTTTCTTGGCTCAGTTTGTTCGCTCGCTTGAATTGGGTGGTCGTTGTGCCAGCATTGTTCCAGATGGTGTGTTGTTTGGCACATCAAGAGCCCACGTCGCCATTCGCAAGGAGATAGTAGAAAATCAGCAGTTGCGTGCTGTCATCTCTATGCCGAGTGGAGTCTTTAAGCCTTATGCTGGTGTTTCTACTGCTGTTCTCATTTTCACCAAGACCAACTGTGGCGGGACTGACAAGGTATGGTTCTACGATATGAAGGCCGATGGCTTCTCGCTCGACGACAAGCGTTCGCCTATTGCCGATAATGATATTCCCGATGTGGTTAACCGCTATCTGCATCCTGAGTCTGAGGATTCCCGCACCCGCAAGGACCAGAGCTTCTTCGTACCCGTAGAGGAAATCCGCCAGAACGATTACGACCTCTCTATTAATAAGTATAAGGAGATTGAGCGTGAGAAGGTGGAATACGAACCCGTAAAGGATATTCTCGTAAGACTGGAAGAGAATGAAGGCAAGTTTCTGAAGGGGTATAGAGATTTGTGCAAGATGCTGGAAGAAGATGAAAAGAAGGAGGAAATGGTATGAGAAAAGGATGGGAATATAAGAAGCTTAACGAAGTCTGCGAAAAGGGAGCATCCAATATCGTCATTAATAAGTTGACTGATAATAGTGGAGAGTATCCTTTATTTGGTGCCAGCGGGTTAGTAAAGAATATCGATTTCTTCCATCAAGACAAGCCTTATATCGGCATTGTAAAAGATGGTGCTGGAGTTGGTCGTGTAAACATCTACCCAGCATATTCTTCATTGGTAGGAACTATGCAGTATATTTTTCCCAAGGAAGGATATTCGATAGATTTCATAAAATACTTTCTAGTTAAGTTAGACTTGTCTCACTGCGTCTCAGGAGCAACAATTCCTCACATCTATTTTAAAGATTACGGGAAAGAGAATATTCCAACACCTTCATTGGATACTCAGCTTGCGATAGTTTCCGAACTTGACAAGATAAACGAGTTGATTCGTTTGAAGAAGGAGCAACTGAAAGATTTCGATAACCTCGCCCAAAGCATCTTCTATGAGATGTTCGGAGACCCTGTGGAGAATGAAAAGGGATGGGAAGTGAAGAAAATTGGTGATTTAGCAATAGTAAAGACTGGTCCTTTTGGGTCTATGTTACACAAGGAGGATTATATTACAGATGGAATACCATTGGTTAATCCCATACATATGAAGAATTTCAAGATTGTACCAGATATGGAATTTACAATTTCAAAAGAAAAGGCTTGTGAATTGGAAAACTATATGTTACAAAATAACGATGTTATATTTGCACGTAGAGGCGATATAGGAAGATGTGCTATTGTCTCAGAAATAGAAAAAGGGTATCTATGTGGAACAGGAAGCCTATTTGTTCGATTTACGGAAGATCTAGAATCTGTCTTTATTATGTATATTATACGTTCCGAATCTTTCTCTAAACATTTAGTTTCGAAAGCTAAAGGAGCTACAATGTTGAATATTAATTCAAATACTATTGCAGATTTGGTAATTCCTCTTCCCCCTCTCCCTCTCCAGCACCTCTTTGCCCATCGTATAGAGCAGATAGAGCATCAGAAGTCAGAGGTACAGAAAGCTATTACCGACCTTGAAACCTTGCTTGCATCACGTATGCAGTATTGGTTTGAATAAAAACGAAGCTATATGACGAAAGAGAATAAAGAAATGCTATTGAGCCTCATTCAACAACACAAGGAGTTAGGCATTAGTGAGCAGATAGATTACGAAAAGTTCTATCTGTACTCTATCATCACGCACTCTACAGCCATTGAAGGTTCTACTGTTACAGAATTGGAAGCTCAACTGTTGTTTGATGAAGGCATCACATCACAAAAGCGCACCTTGGTAGAACAGCTGATGAACCTTGACCTTAAAACAGCATACGACTATGGCATGAAGTGGATAAAACACCATGAAGCTATTACTGTAAATTGGCTAATCACACTTGCATCAAAGGTTATGGCTCGTACTGGAAGTGAATATCATTCTCTTGGGGGAGATTTCTCTGCAGCCAAAGGCGAATTAAGAAAACTGAATGTGACAGCAGGCTTTGGAGGAAAGTCGTATATGTCGTACTTGAAAGTACCCTCAAGACTTGAAGCATTCTGTGAGGAACTGAACAAACGCCGTATGGCGATTGATAAGACAAATATTGCAGCTATCTATGAACTAAGCTTTTGGGCACATTTTGAATTGGTTTCCATTCACCCTTGGGCTGACGGTAATGGCAGAACATGCAGACTATTGATGAATTTGCTCCAAATAGAATATGGTGTGTTACCTACCAAAGTGCTTAGGGAGGATAAAGCTGAATATATTCAGGCTTTGATAGACACAAGAGAGAATGAAGATATTCAGATATTTCTGGACTGTATGACCCAATTGCATTGTAAGCATCTAAAATGGGATATCGACCAATTTATCAAGTCTATGGCAGATGAAATGGTCGATAAAATTGATTTTGCAGAGGAAATGGTCGATAAATGGTCGATAAAGCCAGCATTAGCTAAGAAATTGGCCGATATTTTAATCTTTGCAGACGGAAAGGATGAAATCACTACAGAGATCATCACCAAGCAATTTAACCTAACTCAAACAACTGCCAAACGTTACCTGCGCCAACTTACGGAGTTCGGCTATATCGAAGCACAAGGCGGCAATAAGAACAGAACATATAAAAAGAAATAACGATTATGGCTAAGAATTTTGATTATATCCTGCTTTTAGCAAAAGAGTTGCCAGGCTTCAAACGCTTGCACGAATACTGCGACATGGCTGAAACATTGCAGGCAACATATCCTGAGGCTTCAGCCAATAGTTCGCGCAAAGCCTTGGAATGGCTTGTGAAGAATATGTTGAAGATGAAAGATGCTCAGATGGATGAGCATGAAACACTCAACGATTTGCTTCATAAGCCAGAGACTTATGCTTTTATCAATAATGATGCGAAGCTGGACGATGATATCCGTCTGGTTAGAAAGATTGGAAATTCTGCAAGCCATGACGGTGGCGAACCAGTAAAGAGGGTAAAGGCTTTCCGCTGTCTGCGTGCGCTATATAATGTGGTGGCAGGATTCATGTATCGTTGGGGAGCCATGAAGAGTATCCCCGCTTTTGATGCTACGATAATTCCAGGAAGAATAGATGGTCCTGTGCAGACTACATCGCCAAGTCCACAGGTAGAGCCAGATGTGGTGAATAGTGTGCCTAAGGAGAATGTAGAGCATCCAAAGTCGCCAATTATTCCAAAGGAAAGTCTGGCGAGCGAGGCTATCACACGCAAGTATCTCATCGACTATATGCTCATAGAGGCAGGATGGGATGTGCTCGAGGTGAAAGGCGATGTGCAAGGTGGCAAGGCTTGCATAGAGGTTGAGGTTGACGGCATGCCAAGCAAGTCGGGCAAAGGATATGCCGACTATGTGTTGTTTAGCCGTGGTGGCAAGCCATTGGCTGTGATAGAGGCTAAGGCTGCGACTCATGAATTGGAAGAAGGTCGCCGACAAGCCATACTTTATGCTGATGCCCTGGAACACAAGTATGGTGTAAGACCAGTAATCTATTATACAAATGGATTTAAGACCAATGTGATTGATGGTCTGGGCTATATGGACAGACCTGTATACGCCTTCCATTCCATGGACGACCTGGAACGATTGATTCAGAAGAGAGGTAGGGCAAGGATTAGCAATCTGAGCATTAATGAGAATATCACCAACCGACCTTATCAGCAGACAGCCATCAAGAGTATTGTGGAATGGCTGAATCAGCAACATCGTCGTGGACTGCTGGTACTTGCCACAGGTACAGGCAAAACTCGTGTCAGCATTTCGCTCTGCGATATATTGATGCGCAACGACTGGGTGAAGAATGTGTTATTCTTGGCAGACCGCACGGCTCTTGTCAATCAGGCACATAAAAACTATGAGGCATTTTTGCCTAATGTAACAATGACGGTTTTGAGCGAAGAGAAAGAGCCTAATATGAAAGCACGCATCATGTTCTCTACCTATCAAACCATGATAAACTATATAGATAAGGAGGATAAGAAATTCACCATAGGAAAATTCGACCTTATTATTATAGACGAGGCACACAGAAGCGTGTTTGGAAGATATGGCGCAATATTCAACTATTTCGACTCTTTGCTTATTGGTCTTACTGCCACCCCACGCGACGAGATAGACCGCAGCACTTACGACTTGCTGCAACTGGATAATGGAACACCAAACTATAGCTACGACTATGAGGAGGCTGTTGCCGATGAATATCTTGTGCCATACAAAACGCTGCAGTATCATTCCAAGATTATGGAGACTGGTATAAAATGGGACGATCTGCCTAAAGAACAGCAAGACAAGCTCGAAGAAGTATGGGCTTACGAGAAGGCATTGGCTGGCATGAGCGACGAAGAAGAATATCATCGCGACATAGAGTCGAAGGAAATATTCAGCTATCTTATCAACAATAACACCATAGACAGAGTGCTACAGGAGTTGATGAAGAAAGGACTGAAGGTGCAGAGCGGAGAAGAAATTGGTAAGACCATTATCTTTGCTATGAACCACCTGCATGCAGAACAGATAGTGAAGAGATTCCGTGAGCTTTATCCTGAAAAGGGAGAACAATACTGCCAACTGATAGATAACTATGTGAAATATGCTGGTGCCTTGATACTTGATTTTGAAGAGCTTGAGAAGATGCCACAGATTGCCGTTAGCGTGGATATGCTCGATACGGGCGTAGATGTGCCATCGGTGCTGAACCTTGTATTCTTTAAGCGAGTAAAATCAAAGATTAAGTTTATGCAGATGATTGGTCGTGGCACCAGACTATGCCCAGGATTATTTGGCAACAAGGATAAGAAGATGTTCTACATCTTTGATTGGTGCAACAACTTTGAGTATTTCTCTGTACACACAGAGGGTGCTGACCCTGTAGCAGTAAAATCGTTGACCGAACGCCTCTTCTCGCTTCGTCTGGATATAGCCTTTGCATTACAGTCGGCAGAACATCAGGAAAGAGAAGAAGACAAGAAGCTGCATGATGAATTGAAGGATATTCTGCATAGCCAGGTAGACAGTCTGAGCATGGCAAGAATTGACGTTAGAGAAAAAATAGCTAATATTGAGCCATATCGCAACAAGGAAGCATGGACTTGCCTAAGCGAGGTTGATTTGGCTAAACTAAAAAGCATAGCCTCTGTTTTGCCTCGTCCTAACGAAAACGAAGCTGCCAAGAAGTTTGATATTCTGATGCTTCATCTACAGTTGGAGAAGGTAGACAGCATGGTGAATGCAGACAAATGCCGCACAAGCGTTATTGCTATAGCCCGGCTGTTGGAGGATAAAATTACTATACCTGTAGTAAAGGCTCGAATAGACACTATTCGCGAAGTGCAGACCGTGCAGTTTTGGGAAACAAGTACGATAGATATACTGGAACGTGTACGCAAGGAGTTGCGCGACTTAGTTCATGTGCTTGAAGAAGGACGTGACGACCGCAAGTTCATCATAGATATTGAAGACACCACATCGTCAGATGACGAAGCAGCAAGAGTTGAGTTGAAGGCAACATACAAACAGCGAGTGATAGAATATTTGGCAAACCATACCGACAACGCAACTCTGAATAAGATTCAGAATTTCGAACAGCTGACAGCTGCCGATATAGAAGAGCTACAGCGCATATTCTGGGAGGAACTTGGCACACGCGAGGAATATAACAAGGAAACAGGAGGCAAACGCTATAATAATAATGTGGCTGCTTTCATCCGCGTAATACAAGGAATAGACCACAAAAAGGCATTAGAAAAGTATGCGCAATTTATCAAGTCTGCAAATCTGACTTCTGAGCAAGAGCAATACCTGAAGAATATTCTCGACTATATCAGCGTGAATGGTGACATTCTGCTTAGCGACTTCATGGAATATCCATTGAAGCTTTATCGTTGGCGCGATGTCTTTGGTAGCCAATTTGTAAGTCTCAAAGACTTTATCCGCGAAGTGCACAATGTGATTTCAATTACTGCTTAATAACAAAAAACTATCGAGTGCAAAACTAAAGCATACATTATGCGATAGTTTTGCACTCGATAGTTTTAGAAGCTATAACACAGACGAAGAGCGGCGGCGGTGAAGTTGTCATCGTCGTTGGAGATATATTGGAAAGAAGGTTGAATGGAGATAGACTCCGAGAGTTGGCGCTTGAATGTTAGCTCCAAGGTGTATTCCTTGCCCTGCTGATAGCGTGCATATAGCCCCGACAAGCCACACTCGTTGCGGCTATCTTTATAGGTGCAGCCTGCAGCTGCATATCTATAGCAACAGCTCTCGCGAGAAGCATTTTCTGAATATTGCAACATGGCAGTAAGGCTCTTGTCGGCTATAGACCATAGCTGTTGCTCACCATATACCCACCATGCGCAAGTGGTCTTGCTCTTAGCATCATCAGCAGATGAGAGTTCGCCTTGTTCGTCTACAGGGAATTGACGAGTGTGTATGGCTGCTCCAGCAAAATATTGTTCGCCCGAATATGCGTATTCCAACTGCGACATATTAAAGATGCCATCCTTCTTTGGTCGCACAAGGAATGGATTGTCATGACGATTCCATCCATTATACCCTACTCCATTATATAGGCTGTTTTTGAATGTCCACCCACCTTTAGAAATGTCGAAATACAGAGTTAGTCCTGAATAAGGATAGTTGGCTATAGGATAGCTTGCGGCTATGGTTGGGAATATGCCACACGAACTATTTAGAAATAGCGCTGTGGCATCAGAGGTGAAGAAGTCTTCGTTCACATTCCTCACGCCAACAAATAGATGTCCCTGTTTCCATTCGTGCATATAGCCAAGCACAGCTATGGCTGCCACAAAGTTGTCGGCTTCGATATTCGAGAAGCCTTGCCTATCGCCAAGTATGCCATCGTTGGATTTTGCCACATGGAGTGTTGCTGCTTCGAATGCTCCTTTACCATTATTCAACGGCAGGTTCATCTCCAATCGAAGCAGATTAAGCCAATTAGTAATCCCATTGCCACTCCGTGGTGTATACGCCTCCAAACTCTTGGGCGTGAGACAGGCTGAAACATGAGATACATGTGATAAATAAAAGTATACGCTTGATCATTTAATCATTTTCCTTTCTAATCTTTTCAATTCTTTTACTTTTTTACCCTTTTACTTTTTTACCCTTTTACTTTTTTACCTTTTTACTTTTTTACCTTTTTACCCTTTTACTTTTTTACCTTTAAAAGCGGTTGCAAAGATACATTTTTTTCTTCAATTAGAAATCTCTAATGTCGCATTAAAGCCTTCTAATTGAGTTAATACGTGGCAATAATCTATATAGAGTAATTTTGCAGTCATGAAAATCTACAGATATTTTTTATTATTCTTATCTTTTAGAAACAAAGATATAACATCTTCGCAACAGCTCATTATCATTATTGTTGCAAGGCTGTAACATTGTAGCCGTAACTTTGCAACCGTAAACAAAACGTAATGATAATGACAAGAAACAAGGTAAAAAGATTGATTACAATGCTCACATTGGCGCTAATGGCGACAATATGTGCACAGGCTGCCGACATTAGCGGCATCGTTGTCGACAAAGCCAACCAAGAACCGCTCATTGGAGCTACCGTGATGGCAGGCGACAAGGGCACCACTACAGACATAGATGGCAAATTTGCTATCAAAGGGATAACAACAAGAAACATACACCTTATTATTAAATATATAGGATACAAAACTGCAGAACTAAACATAGCTACAGCCTCTGCTAAAGACCTTAAGGTGGAGATGGAAGCCGACGAACAGCAGTTTGGCGAAGTAACCGTTACAGCCATGGCAAACAAAAATAGCGAAATGGCTATGATGGAAATGGCAAGGGTTAGCAATCAGGTAGTGAACAACATCTCGGCTCAAGAAATAAAGCGCACACAAGACAATAACGCCAGCGAGGTGATAAGACGTATTCCTGGAGTAAGTCTTATCGAAGACAAATTTGTGATGGTAAGAGGATTGTCGCAAAGATATAACAATGTGTGGATAAATGGTGGTGCCGTACCAAGTTCTGAGGCTGACTCGAGAGCTTTCTCGTTCGACATATTGCCAAGTAGCCAAATTGACAACCTCGTGATAGTGAAGTCGCCTTGTGCTGAATATCCAGCCGACTTCACAGGTGGTTTTATACAAATCAACACCAAGGATATTCCTGTAAGAAATACTCTCTCTCTTTCATTAGGAGGCAACTGGAATGATGCCACTTGCTTCCGCAATTTCAAGCATGCCGATCATAGTAGCTCGTTTCCTAATGATGGCAACGTAAGCCTGTTGGGTAGCGGACTGCTAAACGATTGGCGTGTGAAAACGAAAACTCCTATTGCCGACCTTAAGGCTTCTGCCGACTGGAGTCATAAATGGCACATCAACGGCATGAGCGTAGGTATGGTGGGAGCTTTGAATTTCACATCAGAGACTCGCACATACAAAGATATGCAAAACAACTTGTTTGGTGTTTATGATATTACAAACGACCGCAGTAACTATCTGCGCCACTCTACAGATAACCAATACAACGACAACAAACGCTTGGGTGCTTTGCTCAACCTTGCTTTGCTATCGAAATCTGGCAACAACAAATATGAATTGAAGAATATCTTCAACCGCATAGACAACAACAGATATACAGACCGTTCGGGAGTTAACGCACAATCGGACAACGAGATTGGTGCTGAATATTATTATCGCTCACGCACCACCACCAACACTCAGCTAACTGGTAAACACACCTTACCTCACGACTTGTTGGAATGGGACCTCAGTTATTCGTATGCCAACAGACGTATGCCTGACCGCAAACGCTACACAATTGATGATGCATTGGAACATGGAACAATGATTCTTACTGCGGGCAACGAGATAAATCGTGAGTTTACCAAGCTCGACGAACATATCATGTCGGCAAACTTCAACGAGAAACACGACTTTAAATTCGGTTCCTTTGAGCCTTCACTCAAGCTTGGTGGATATGGCGAATATCGCACTCGTAAATATACAACACGACAGTTTATTTATTCATGGGATATGGAAGAGAACACGCTTCCTGCCGACTTCCGCAAAATGGATATGACAGAGCTTCTATCTAATCCCGACTACTTTGGCGACGATAAGCTATATCTCTTGGAAGAACAATGCATGCGCAACAATTATAACGGCAACAACCTATTGGGTGCAGGATATATGGCAGCATCTCTGCCATTCGGTCAGCTCAACATATATGCCGGACTCAGATTTGAATACAACCAGATGGAGCTTGTAACAAATCTGCGCGACGACGTAGAGAGTCACCATAGTCGTTATTATCGCAGTCGCGACCTCTTCCCATCAATCAACACGGTATATAGAATCAACGACAAGAATCAGGTTCGCCTCACCTACGGTAAATCAGTAAACCGACCAGAGTTTCGCGAAGTATCACCTTCGGTATACTATGATTTCGACCTTGCTTCGCATGTACAAGGCAACGTAGACCTCAAGTCATGCTACATTCATAACATTGACTTACGCTACGAGCTATATCCTTCGAAGAACGAACAGATAACTCTTGCTGCATTCTACAAACGTTTCGACAACCCTATAGAGTGGACATATACCGTAGCAGGAGGAACAAACTTGATTTACTCATACGAGAATGCAAAAAGTGCCAACAACTATGGCGTAGAGTTAGACATTCGTAAGAGTCTCGACTTCATCGGTTTGCGCAATTTCTCGCTCTCACTAAATGGTGCTCTCATCCACTCGCGAGTAAACTTTGCTAAAGGCTCACGCAACGAGAATCGTCCTATGCAGGGACAATCGCCATATCTGATTAATGCAGGCCTCTTCTACAACAACGAGCAACAACAGCTGGTAGTGTCATTACTCTACAATCGCATAGGAAAGCGCATTATCGGAGTTGGTCGTAGCGAGGGTTCATCTGCAAGCGAAGACAACGCTCGTGTTCCAGATAGCTACGAGATGCCACGCGATGTTATCGACCTATCGATATCGAAGAAGTTTGGCGACCACCTTGAGATAAAAGCCAACATCCGCGATTTGCTTGCGCAAAGCGTAAGCTACAAGCAATTCGACGATGTGACACTCAAAAACGGCACATCAAAAGAGGTGAAACAAATAACACGTCAATACAAGCCTGGTCGCAACATCAGCCTCTCAGCAACTTGGAAATTCTAAGAAAGGTAAAAGAATAAAAAGGGTAAAAGGGTAAAAGAGTAAAAAGATAAAAGAGTAAAAGCCCACCATCCTCATCCCTTCTTCCTTATTCCTCCTTCCTTGTCCGAAGTCGTTTCTACGACTTCGCCCCCCCCAAAAAAAACAACAAAAAGATAAACATCCATTTTCAACAAATATTATTTATGGAAAAGATTAAGTTTTTAGGAATGGCGAGCCTCATGGCGCTTGCCACATGCATGACCTCATGCAGTAGTGATGACAACAATGGCGATGAAGAAAAACCAAGCCAAAAGTACACATGGTCAACAGATGGAGGCATCAAAGCTTGCGACCATCTATTGTTCAGCGAAGTAGACAACAGCGAAAATGTAAACGGCACACAAATAGGAAATGGTGATGCAGAATTCGTGTTCAAAGGAAAGCAGACTCTAAAGAAAGGCACCTACATCCTCAAAGGTTGGGTATACATCGCCAACGGAGCTGAGCTTACCATCGAGCCTGGTACCATCATCAAGGGCGACAAGCAGACTAAGGCTTCGCTCATAGCAGAACGTGGTGGTAAGCTCATAGCTCAGGGAAGCGCTTCGGAACCTATAGTATTTACATCAGAAGAGGCTCCTGGCAGCAGAAAGCCAGGTGACTGGGGTGGCGTAATCCTCTGCGGTAAGGCTCGCAACAACCAGACAGAGATGCAGATTGAAGGTGGTCCTCGTACCAAGCACGGTGGCAACGACGATGCCGACAACTCTGGTGTATTGAGCTACGTAAGAATAGAGTTTGCAGGATATCCTTTCAATACCGACCAAGAAATCAACGGTCTTACTCTCGGTTCTGTAGGTAGTGGCACAAAGATTGACCATGTGCAGGTTTCATACTCTAACGACGACTCATACGAATGGTTTGGTGGTACCGTAAACTGCAAATACCTCGTAGCATACCACGGATGGGACGACGACTTCGATACAGATAATGGCTACTCAGGTGCCGTACAGTATGGTCTGTCTGTTCGCAATGCCAAGATTGCAGATAAGTCACAAAGCAACGGCTTCGAAAGCGACAACAACGCTGGTGGTTCAGATGTTAGTCCTTACACCACAGCAACATTCAGCAACATCACCTTTATCGGTCCAAAGATGCAAACAGGCGTAGACTTCCAAAATACTACCGACTTCATCACAGGTGGCAAACTCAACCCTAACAATGGTTCTGCTCTTGGCAAATTTCAAGCAGCTATGCAGATTCGTCGTTCTTCACGCTTGAATGTCATCAACTCTGTAGCTGCAGGTTGGCCTATCGGCCTCATCATTGATGGTGAAAAGGGCGACACTCCTGCTCAAGCTAAAGCAGGCACTATACACTTCCACAACAACGTGTTTGCAGGCATGGACATCATTGGTTCTGATGCTAACAAGGTATATGATGATGTACTCTACGATGCAGCCAACAAGAAAGTATTAGATGCCAACAAGAGCTCATATTCTTCAACCTTCTTCTATCTCGAAGCAATGAAGAACAAAGCTTACGACGAAGCCACAGCTCTCTTGCTTACCGACGCTATCAACCTTGGTTCGCCATTCATGCCAACAGCAACAAGTCCATTGCTTAGTGGTGCATCATTCGATGGCGAGAGTATAGCATGGCTCGACAAGGTATCATACGTAGGAGCATTCAACGCAACAGACAACTGGCTTGCTGGCTGGACTAACTTTGATCCACAGAACACCAAATACTAAATAATAAAGAATAAAAAACTAAGAAACTGAAGTAGGCAACGCTATATATATATTAAGCCACCTACTATCAATCACCCTACCCCATACTAAAAACCAACATTAAAGCCATTTCATGGAGCAATTCCATGAAATGGCTTTTCTTCTTTTTATTCTATTAACTCATTATGCTTTATTTCTCTTCTCCTACCACCCACACGATATCGCCTACTTCGAAGCGGCGGTTAGGATTTATCATGGTAAGGTTTTTCTGTCCCTCTTCCACTCCCACAACCATGAAGTTATAGCGTTGGCGCACATTGCTTTCTTTAAGCGTTTTGCCAACAAGCGGACTATCGGCAGTGATGACGAGCTTCTGAAGTTTCATCTCACGATGTTCGATGTCGGCATCCTCAGGCAATAGCTCTGCCTGCATAGCTGCATTCATTATATTAAGCTGTTCGTCGTTGCCTATAGCTTGCAACTTATCGCCCACAAAGAGCATCATGTTGCCATCAGGTATATTTATGCGATGGCTACCACGCAGAATGCTGCTAACATGCACTCCGAAGCGATTACCGAGCTTGAGTTGAGCAAGAGTCTTGCCAGCCCAAAGCGAATCTACAGGTACTATAAACTCAGAGATATGGATATCGCGATCAAGGAGATGACCCTCAAAGAGTGGACGACGTTTGCCACTAACCTGTGCTTCAATATCGCGCGAACGAAGGTTTTGCACAAAGAGTCGCTCAAGACGTATGCTACGATGTTTTAGTCGGCGTGACAAAGCCATGAGCAATATCACCACAAGTGCGATAGTGATGATTAATGCGTTTTGGAATCGTGACAGATAGTTGCAGATATAGAATATGAAGCCTGCGCCTATTGCCACACGCACCAAGACTGTAAATATCAACGGCAAACGATTGAGTCGACTTTCTGTCCATAGGGCTTTAAACTCCTCGCTATGATTTTTCTTCATAATCATAGAACGCAAGAATGGCGAAATCATAGCCACGGTAAGGATACCAGTTATTCCATTTGCCCACCAATGAAGTTCCCATCCTGGCAGCAGTCTACGCATGAAAGGAAGGAATAACGAAAGCATTATAGCTACTACCGCAACCGAGAGGATTGAATATATCACCACATTCCACGCCATGGCTTTGAGCAGCGCACGCCAATGGTTGTTCTCGGTTTGAGTGGTATGGTGAATAGCTCCCATATGGTCGAGTCGGCGAATCCATTTACGTGGCAATCTACGTTCCATAAATTCGTAGCATGGTATAGCTGCCTTCATCATATATGGCGTGAGGAAGGTCGTGATAACAGATACCGCTACGACAACAGGATAAAGGAAGTCGCTTATCACACGAAGCGATAGTCCCAACGAGGCTATGATAAAGGCAAACTCACCAATCTGAGCCATAGAGAATCCACATCGCATGGCTGTCTTTAGTGGTTGACCGCTAAGCATGAAGCCCATGGTGCCAAAGATGGCTTGACCAACTAATATTGTGAGTACGAGCACAAGGATAGGCACGGCATAGCTCACAAGGATAGCTGGATCGACAAGCATACCTACAGACACAAAGAAGATAGCGCCAAAGAGGTTTTTAACAGGCTCTACTACAGTAGTAATCTTGTCGGCTTCGATAGTTTCGGCAAGAATGCTTCCCATAACGAAAGCTCCAAAGGCAGAACTGAAGCCTACGGTAGTTGACAATACAGCCATAGCACAACAGAGTCCGAGCGCCACTACCACAAGAGTCTCGTCGTTCATCAGTCGGCGTGTTTTGCGGAGGAAAGGTGGAATAAGGAATATTCCCACCACAAACCACAACACAAGGAAGAACACTATCTTGCCCACACTCTCTATCATCATGCTGCCATCAGGATTGGCTCCACGCGCTATCGTCGACAGCATCACCATCATCACAATGGCAAGCACGTCTTCCAATATCAGCACACTCATCACAAGACCAGCAAAGCGTTGTTGCCGTAAGCCAAGGTCGTCGAGAGCCTTATAGATAATGGTGGTAGACGACATGGCAAGCATACCTGCAAGAAACAGGCAGTTCATGCGGCTCCAGCCAAACATGGTGCCAACACCTGTGCCCAGCGCCATCATACAGAAGATAATGGTGAGGGCTGCTATGACAGGCGCCATGCCCATCTTCAGAATCTTTTTGAACGAGAAGTCAAGACCGAGCGAGAACAATAAGAACATCACGCCGATATCTGCCCATGTCTGTATATCTGCTTTGTCGACTACCGACATCAGATATGGCATGTGTGGACTCACCAGGAATCCAGCGACGATATATCCCAACACCAATGGTTGGCGTAGCTTCTTGAATAATAAAGTGACAAGACCTGCCACCATTAGGATTAGTGCCAGGTCTTGTATCAAATGGGGTATCTCAGCCATTTATTTTTAATTAGTCGTTGTATGTACCGGTTATTTCGCAAATCTTCACTATCACGTCGACAGCCTTCTGCATCACTTGTATGCTCACAAACTCATAAGGTCCGTGGAAGTTTACTCCGCCAGCAAAGATATTTGGACAAGGCAAGCCCTTGAAGCTTAGTTGTGCTCCATCGGTTCCGCCACGAATAGGTTCAACCTTTGGACGTACGCCTGTTTCCTGCATAGCACGAAGCACGATATCGATAACATGCATGTTATCATCAATCTTCTCCTTCATATTATAATATTGGTCGTTGAGCTTCACACTCACGGTACCCTCGCCATACTTGGCATTCATCTTGTTGGCAATATCGAGGAAGAACTGCTTACGGTCTTCGAATTTTTCGCGATCGTGGTCGCGGATGATATAGCTCATCTTAGCCTCCTCAGTACGAGTCTCCATGCTTATCAGATGATAGAAGCCCTGATAACCCTCTGTAGTTTCAGGGATATCGGTTTCAGGGATAAGGCTATTGAATTCGCATGCCAAACGGTTAGCATTAATCATCTTACCCTTGGCATAGCCTGTATGCACGCTCACACCCTTGATAAAAACCTTAGCTCCTGCTGCGTTGAAATTCTCAAACTCAAGCTCACCTAAGTCGCCACCATCCATAGTGTAAGCCCATTGACAACCAAACTTCTCTACATCGAAATGATGGGCGCCCATACCAATCTCTTCATCAGGATTGAAGCCTACACGGATGTCGCCATGCTTTATCTCGTCGTGGTCGCGCAGATAACACATAGCTTGCATTATCTCTGCAATACCAGCCTTATCATCGGCTCCGAGCAATGTATGACCATCAGTAACGATAAGGTCTTCGCCAACATGGCTATTGAGTTCTGGGAATTTTGTTGGTGAAGATACTATGCCTGGCGAAAGTTCTATGTCGCCACCTTGATAATTCTCCACGATACGTGCTTTCACGTCTTTACCGCTACAATCTGGGCTTGTGTCATAGTGAGATATGAAACCTATTGTTGGTACAGGTTTCTTGGTGTTGCCCTTTAGAGTGGCATATACATAGCCCTTGTCGTCCATTTCAACATCTGTAAGTCCCTCGCGAACGAGCTCTTCTTTCAGATAGTTGGCAAACACAAGCTGCTTTTCGGTACTTGGGACCGATGTGGAATCTTCGTTCGACTGAGTATCGAACTTGGTGTAATTTAGAAATCTTTCTGTTATATTCATAGTCTTGTAAACAAGTGATGTTTTGAAATTAATGCGCAAATATACCTATTTATTTTAAAATAGCGAAGAGATTTCTCACATATTTATATTATATATAGGTTTTCAAAAGTTCAACAGCCAAGCTGATTAATGGTATAAAGGTATAATGGAGGAATATAATGGGAAGTTGTGGCTGTCAAAATGCCGATTCTTTGATATGCATCAAGAATTACATATTTAATGAATAATTTACTGGAAAATATTTGTTGTGTTCGCACACAATGCTTACCTTTGCATCGTCAAAAGGACAAAAGATTGATTCAGAAAGATTGTTTAGGTTAGTAATAGTTTAGGTTTTTAGTTATTTAAGATCAGGATTCTATTAAGGTATTGAGTCTTAGAAAAAGGTAAAAAAGAAAGATTGTACAGGACGACAGGTATTAGGTTAAGGTAAGAAGGAAAGATTGTTCAGGAAGGTATAAGTCTTAAGAAAAGGTAAGAAGGAAAGATTGTTCAGGAAGGTATAAGTCTTAAGAAAAGGTAAAAAAGAAAGATTGTTCAGGACGACAGGTATTAGGTTAAGGTAAAAAGGAAAGATTGTTTAGGACGACAGGTATTAGGTTAAGGTAAAAAAGAAAGATTGTACAGGACGACAGGTATTAGGTTAAGGTAAAGAATAAAGGATTGTTTCAGGCAGGTATTAGATAATAAGGTAAAAAGAACAGAGAAAAGATTGATAGGATAGCATAGAGATGTTGAAAGCCTGGCTTGCAGTTAGAAACTGCTTGCAGGCATATTGGGGACGGGCGCGTTCCTTTTTTTTTGCCCTTTTGCCAACTATATATCTTTTATCACATAAATTTCGCTTGTATTCTTCAAATTACGAAGATAGAATAACGACAACTATATTATAGCTGTTCGCTATATGCTATATTTCAAACAATTAGCGAACAGCAAAGCTTCTACATAGTTATTTTTCTGAGAGTATTTATTCTAAGAGTTCTATTAGAACTTCAATTCTTTGAGTATGTTGCCATCCATGTCGAGCACCTGGATATGGCGATTCTCATAAATAGCAAGAGTTGGCAGATTGCCTCCCTTTGGGAATGTTGGCGAACCAGTATTGCATACTACTGTACCTTCCGCATCAACATCGAGGTGCCAAAGATGTGTGTGACCATAGAAGAGCACATCGGCATGGCATGATGGCTTGTGGTCGGGATTATAGATATGACCATGTGTGAGCCAAATGCGTGTACCATTGTCAACAATAAGCATAGAATCTTGGAGCACAGGGAATTGAAGTAGCATTTGGTCTACCTCTGAGTCGCAATTACCACGTACTGCCACTATATCCTTAGCCATAGCGTTGAGTCGTTCAACTATAGCCTTTGGGTCGAGATCTTCAGGCAATCCGTTGCGAGGACCATAGTTGATAATATCGCCAAGCAGGCATAGCATATCACATTTATTTTCGGCATATATCTCTAATGCCTTTTCCAACGATGGCAAAGAGCCGTGTATGTCGGAGAGAATAAGATACTTCATCGTATTTTTATTGTAGTTTTTTATTGTTATCTAATAGAACCTATCAGAATAAAGCTCAGCTATCTATATCTGATGATGCAAATTTAGCAATTTATTTTGTTTTAGCAAAATTGCTTAGTGTTGTTTCAGCTTTTTACCTAAATGCTTATACAACCACACGAAGGCTGGAATAAGGAATAAATCTGCCATTACCCATGCCACAGGGTCACCATAGCAAACACCATACCATGCAAAAGCTGGTACGAGCCAAAGGCTTACTCCGCAGCGGGCTATCATCTCCATCACTCCACTCAGCATCGAGAAGTTGCTATAACCCAAGCCTTGTATACTGTAGCGAAATATCGTGAGCAATCCGAGACAAGGGAAGAAATAGTTGGCTATTCGCATAAACTGGGCTGCAAGATTCACCACCTCAACTTCACCACTATCAACAAATAGCATCATCATATTATTGGCAAAATGATAGATAATGGCAAAGGTAAACCATACATCCGATAAGAATGGAGATAAGTATATATCCCAACCGTATTGCCTTATATAAATTTCCTGACCGCTCCATTATTTTAATGACATTGATTTTTGGAACATGAATAAAAGTTTATCTTTTTCGTTCATGCGGAT
>OKRS01000666.1_pt1 | contig 25719 bp, 19 predicted proteins | sample 1601191 | NCBI WGS metagenome assembly OKRS01 (sample SAMEA3541509, study PRJEB24748) | human gut metagenome | biome: human gut; feature: human-associated habitat; material: faeces | place: China | collected 2012
AGTGAAGAACGAAGAGTGAAGAATTCATGTGCTTGTTTCTCACATAGCCTTGGCCATAGAATTCTTCACTCTTCACTCTTCACTCTTCACTTTTCTCTCTTCACTTTTCTCTCTTCACTCTTCACTCTTCACTTAAAAAAATGAATGTTCTGATAATAAATGCCAGTCCGCGAAAGAATGGCAACATCGACCGCATGCTTAAAGCCATGCAAGACGAGGCTGAGCGCCTTGGCCACAAGGTGAACAATGTGCGTGTTGACCGGCTCCATGTGGCTCCGTGCCGCGGTTGCATGGCCTGCAGGAGCAAGCTCCGTTGCGTGTTGCCCGAGGACGATGCGCAGCGTGTGCTGGAGCAGATAAGGTGGTGCGAGGTCCTCGTCATTGGTGCCCCGTGCTATTGGGGCAACATTCCCGGCTCCCTGAAACTGCTTTTCGACCGCATGGTCTATGGCATGATGGGCGAGAACCGTCTCGGCATCCCCGTGCCGTTGCACAAGGGCAAGAAGGCGGTGGTGGTGACGACCTGCACCACCATCTGGCCTTTCAACATCCTTGCCAAACAGACGCGAGGTGTGAAACGCGCCCTCAAGGAGATTCTACGCTATAGCGGCTTCCGCCTTGTCAAGACCATACAGAAGGGCGGCACCAAGAACGGCAAGCCTGTGAGCGACCGTGAGCTTCAGCGCTGCAAGAAGGCCATGAGAGCGGTCTTCTGATTGTTATGCACTTATAAAACAAAACAATGTTACCTCCCAACTTACAAGCGCGTGTTGACCGCGCAGTAGACAATTTTATGCAAGGCTACGGCTGCTGCCAATCGGTTGTGGCAGCCTTTGCCGACCTCTACGGTCTCGACGACACCATGGCCAAGCGCATAGGAGCAGGTTTTGGTGGCGGTGTCGGCCGCATGAGGATGATGTGTGGTGCCGTGTCGGGCATCGTGGTCCTTGTGGGCTTAGACTGTGGTCAGACCGAGGGCAGCGACCGCGAGGGCAAGTCGGCCTGTTACAAGGTTGTGCAGGAGCTGCTTGCCCAGTCGAAGGCTCAAAACGGCTCCCTCATCTGTGCCGAGATCCTCGGCTTGAAGGGCAACGTCAAGGCCCAGTCGAGCTACGAGGCTTCTGCCCGCACAGCCGAATATTACAAGACGCGTCCCTGTGCCGCAAAGGTAGAGAGCGCGGCACGCATCTTTGCGGAATATCTTTTAAAGGTAAAAAGGTAAAAAGGTAAAAAGGTAAAAAAGGCTGGTGCCTTGGGAAGGGAAAAGCGAAGCCTTTTTTACCTTTTTACTTTTTTACCTTTAAAAAGCCCTTTTTACTTTTTTACCTTTAAATAGCTTCTCATAGCGTTAAGCACCGCCGCCACGGTAACGCCCACGTCGGCCATTACCGCCATCCACATGTTGCCAAGACCAACGGTGGCGAGCAGCAGCACAGCCACCTTCACGCCAATGGCGAACCACACGTTCTGACGCGCTATCGCTATGGTGTGGCGCGCAATCTTTATCGCCACGGCAATGTTGCTTGGCTTGTCGTCCATCAGCACCACGTCGGCAGCCTCGATGGCAGCATCGCTGCCCAAAGCTCCCATGGCAATGCCCACGTCGGCACGCTTAAGCACAGGAGCATCGTTTATGCCGTCGCCCACAAAAGCAACGCTCTTGCCGTGAGCTCTCTTGCCCTGATAGCCCTCGCCCTGAGCCTCCTCGCCGAGCAAGCGCTCGATGTGCGCCACCTTGTCTGTGGGCATCAGCTCGGCGTGCCACTCGTCTATGCCCAGACGCTCAGCCACCTCTTTGCCCACAGCCTCGCGGTCGCCCGTGAGCATGACCGTGTGCTCCACGCCAAGAGCCTTCAGGTCGGCAATGGTCTTGGCGCTGTCCTCCTTAATCTTGTCGTTGACCACGATGTGGCCCGCATAAACGCCGTCAACCGCCACATGAATGATCGTGCCTGCGCGGTGGCAGTCGTGCCAACGGGCAGAGAGCGCATCCATCATCTTCGTGTTGCCCACGCACACCGTGTGGCCGTTGACCACAGCCCTCACGCCTTGGCCCGCAATCTCCTCCACCTGTTCCACGCGGCACCCGTCGCACGCCTCGTTGGGAAAGGCGTTGCGCAGGGCAGCGCCAATGGGGTGGGTGGTGTAATGTTCCACATGAGCGGCGAGGTGCAGCAGCTGCTCCTTGTCATAATGGTCGGGGTGCACAGCCTCGACCTCAAACTGTCCGTAGGTCAGCGTGCCCGTCTTGTCAAACACCACCGTGCCTATGTCGGCCAGGGCGTCAATGTAGTTGCTGCCCTTCACCAGGATGCCGTGGCGCGAGGCTCCTCCAATGCCGCCAAAGAACGTGAGCGGCACGCTGATGACCAGGGCGCAGGGACACGACACCACGAGGAAGATGAGGGCTCTGTGAAGCCATGTGGCAAACCCCGCGGCGTAGCCGCCTGTGACAAAGAGCGGCGGCAGGAATGCAAGGGCGAGGGCCATGAACACCACGATGGGCGTGTAGACCCTGGCGAAACGCGTGATGAACGCCTCGCTACGCGACTTGTTCTTGTCGGCGCTCTCAACCAGGCTGATAATCTTCGACACCGTGCTCTCGCCGAAGCATCGTGTGGTGCGCATCTCCAGCACACCTGTCAGGTTTACACATCCCGATGCCACCGTGTCGCCAACCGTCACGTCGCGCGGCGCGCTCTCGCCCGTCAGAGCCACCGTGTTAAGGGCCGACGAGCCTTTCGTCACCACGCCGTCGAGCGCCACCTTTGCGCCTGGGGCCACCACGATGGTCTCGCCCACCTTCACCTCGTCGGGCGCCACGGTGAGCACCTCCTCACCGCGCTTCACCTCTGCCGTGTCGGGACGAATGGCCATGAGGTGTGAGATGCTGCGCTTGCTGTTGCCCTCGGCATAGCCTTCGAACAGCTCGCCCACCTGGAAGAAGAGCATCACAAACACCGCCTCTGCAAACTCGGTCTCTGCTCCGGGCAGGAACCCGATGGTCAGGGCGCCAAGGGTGGCGATGGTCATGAGAAAATCTTCGTTGAACATCTCGCCCTTCACCACACCTTCTGCCGCCTCCTTCAGCGTGTCGTGGCCGATCAGGAGGTAAGGCACAAGGTAAACAAGCAGCACCTGCCATGTGGCGAGACCGCAACACTTCTCCACAGCCACAGCTCCGATGAGCAGCAACGTGGTGGCGATGATAAGCCATAGCTTGCCCTTCAAACCTCCATGCTCGTGGTGGTGATGATGCTCATGCTCATGCTGATGCTGATTCCCAATCTCATGCTGATGCTCTTCATCCGAGCAGCAGCAACAATGTCTATGCAATTTTTCTGTCATGTTTCTTCGCTTTATTTTTTTCCCTTTTATCGTTTCTTTCTTTATCGCTTGCAAAGTTACGACATGTTTGCTGCAACCGGGTTGCATTTTAAAGGTAAAAAGGTAAAAAGGTAAAAAGGTAAAAAGGTAAAAAAAGGCTGGCCCTTGGGAAGGGAAAAACGAAAAGTGAAGAGTGAAAAAAATTCTGACCTTCTTTAAAGAGGAAAACTAAAAATTCATTTTGACCCATTTTGACCTTGACCCATTTTGACACCCTAACGCGGTCTGCTGTGTCTTTCCAGAATAAGGTTGAAAGTTCTGCCACATTTGCAACCTGCGCAACCCTATGTCTATCAGTATTTTATAGAGACGAATAACAATTGGTTGAGGATTGCATTGAACAACTACAAATCTTTCCTTGCTCCTTTTGATTTTTTTTGTATATTTGCAGATGCAAAAACGATGCTGTGGGCAACAGTCCGTTGAAGCTCTTAGACCGACAAATAAAAGACACATTGACAACAAAAGCGAAGGAGTGGGAACAATCAAGACGACAACCTGAAGAAGAATGAAAGAAGATCAAGCAAACGGCAAGACGACAATCTGAATAAAATTTTAAGAAGATTTTAAGAATAACCCAACGAAGAAGGTGCAGAAAGCGAGCAATCGTTTGCACTTTATTTTCCGTCCTTTTTGCGCCGTTGATGCTGACTGCCCGAGAAAAAGGTGTTAATTTTGAAGCAGAAAGATATCACTAAAGCTTATTTTAAAATTAAAATTACCATTTGCAACCATGCAAAAAAATTACTTATTTCTAAATTTAATGGTCCTGCTCATAAGCATGACCTTTGGGGGATTTGCCCTTCAACCGTCAATGGCGGCAACCGGTTACACACCAACGGTAACAGAAGACGAGATCACGGTCTTCCTTGAAACATCATTCGACAACGCCAAGGTGTGGGCGTGGAACGACAACCCACAGCTCACCACGGCAGGATGGCCCGGCGACGCCATGACCCTCATGGGAAAGGCAGCAAACGGCAAGAACATTTTCAAGTGGACATACACAGGCGACAAGGGCGCACCCACAGCCATAATCTTCACGCATGACGGCGGGCATAAACTCAACGGCGGCGACCAGGAGTATGTCAACCACGGCTATTATGTGGAAGGCGCATACACCAAGACCATCGAGGCGGGAACAGGCAAGGTGATGGTGTTCTTCGACAATACCACACATGATCTGACCGATGTTTTCTGCTTCATCTACAACGGCACCACAGCAGCCGAGCAGTGGCCAGGCCTGAAGATGACCTTCGATGCAAAGGCATCGTTCAACGGCAAGACAGGCTTCTTCACCGTAGAGGTGCCCGACAACTTTCTTACAGGCTCGTTCGTGATAAACAACGGCAAGGAGGGCAGCACGCTCCAGGGACAGACCGTCTATGTAGGCGGCACGACAACAGCCATTGAGAACATGACGATGGAAGAAACCAAGAACACGGCCGACGACGCGTGGTACACCATCACCGGCATGCGCACAAACAAGCCCACACAGGCTGGTCTCTACATCCATAACGGCAAGAAAGTAATAATAAGATAAAACAGAAAAAACCACACTATGAAAAAGATATTGAACCAAGGGCTGCTGATGTTGCTGATGCTCTTCGTCTTCGCGAGCAACATCTTCGCCGACAACCAATACGGACTTAAAGACAAGATCCAGGATGGCGTCATCCTGCATTGCTTCGACTGGAAGCTGAGCGACATTCAAGCAGAATTACCGAACATCGCAGAGGCCGGATTCACAGCCGTGCAGACATCGCCCGTTCACCAGAGAGAACCTCTGGGCGCAACATGGTACATGACCTATCAGCCCTACGACTATGTTATCGGCAACGGCCTTGGCGACGAGAGCGAGCTGAAAGCTCTCTGTGCAGAGGCTCACAAGTATGGCGTGAAGGTCATTGTCGACGTGGTGGCAAACCACACCAACGGCAGCCTGCAATATGTTGCTGATCGCCTGAAGGACCAAGACCTCTACCACAACTATAACGGTGGATGCAACGACGGCGACCGCTACTCCATCACCCACGGCCGCATAGGCATGTGGGACCTGAAGACAGAAGATCCGCGCGTGCAGGACATCATTAAAGAGTATGTACAGAGCCTCAAGGCTTGCGGCGTCGACGGCATTCGCTGGGACGCCATCAAGCACATCGGCCTGCCCTCTGAGGGCGACTCGTTCATGCAGAACGTTGTGGACCAGACCATGTTCAACTATGGAGAGATTCTCAACACCCCTGGTCCCAATGCCGACCAGCTCTACAAAGAGTACACACAGTATATGAGCGTTACCGACAACACCTACGGCGACAACGTGTCAAAGACCTTCGCGGGCGGTGGCGCAAGCTCGTCGACAGGCAACCTCACCTACAGAGGCGTGGCAGCCAACAAGCTCGTCTACTGGGGCGAGAGCCATGACACCTACTCGAACGACGACGGCTGGAGCAAGCGTGTGAAGCAGACGTTCATTGACCGCTCTTACGCTATCATGGCCGGCAACAACGACGCCACCTCTCTCTATTTCTCACGTCCTGCTGCCACCGAGAAGAACAGCATCAAGTTTGGAGAAAAGGGTTCTACCCACTTCACCGCACCTGAGGTGGCAGAGGTGAACCACATGCACAACATCTGCGCCGGCGAACCCAACTACTGTGTCCACACCAACGACCTCATGGCCCAGGTGCGCAAGAGCGGTGCCGTGATTGTTCTCGCTGGCGAAAAAAAGAACAAGCATGTAGATGTTGCCAACGGCGCTGGCGATGGCCAATGGCTCATGCCCGGCACCTACACCGACAAGGTGGGCGGCGGCACGTTCACCGTTACCGATGCCACCATCTCGGGCGAGGTAGGTTCTACAGGCATCGCCGTGCTCTATGACGGCAACGTTGTGAAGGAGCCTAAGGTAACGTTCAACCATGCCAACGGCTCATCGTTCTCTGACGCCTCTCTCTCTGTCACGGCAACAGCTGTAAACGCCACCTCTGCCTGGGTTCAGGTAAACGGCGGCGCAAAGCAGACATTTACCACCGCCACAACCTTCAGCGTGGGTGCCGACGTCGACTACGGCAAGAGCGTCACCATCGCTTGGGGTGCCACAGGCAAGGACGAGAACAACGCCGAGGTTTCAAAGACAGGCTCCGTGACATATAAAAAGGTGAAGGCCTATGAGCCCACTCTCGACAACGCCGACGAGGTGTCTTGCTTCCTTGAAACAGCAGAGAGCGACATCAAGATCTGGGTATGGAACGACAACGACAACAGCAAGAAGTTTAACGATGCCGCCTGGCCCGGCGACCCCATGGAGCTGGTAGGCAAGAGCGCTGACGGAAAGAGCGTCTACAAGTGGACCTATAAAGGCACGGCCACAGGTCTGCCCACCAACATCATCTTCACACACGGCGGCGACAAGTATGCCGGTGCCGGCGACGCGAGCGACAAGGGCGTGGAGTTTAAGAACCACGGCTACTATGTGGAGACAAAATATGCCAAGGAGGTGACGAAAGTCAACGGCAGCGACGTGGTGCAGCCCGGCACAGACAAGTTTGTCTATTTTGACAACAGCAAAAACTGGACAAACGTGTTCTGCTATTTCTACAACGGCAAGACCTCTTCTTCTGCATGGCCCGGCGTGAAGATGACCTTCGACGAGAGCGCTTCGCACAACGGCAAGACAGGATGGTACAAGGCAGAGATTCCTGCCGGCTACGACAACGCCAAGTTCTTCATCAACGACGGCACGGCAGGCACAGCAATTGACGGTCACGACGCTTCTGCCACAAAGGTGGTGAACGAGAAGTAAGACAAGACGATAAAGACAAGACGATAGAGACAAGACGAAACGGCTTCAGCCAAAAGGCAAAAGGAACAAGGAGGGTTTCGCTTGTCTCTATTGTCGTTTTAAAAAAACATGCAGCCCGAGCCCGATGAGGGTGTGAACAATAGCGTTTTACCTTCCAAACAAACGTTTAACTAACTTTTTCATTCTTTTTATAATAAAAAACTGTCTTTTTGTTTGTTTTTTAAAGAAAAAGCTATAACTTTGCAAACACAAACGAGATAACAACATTTTCACAACAACAATAAAAGAAAGGAAACAATGAAAGCAGTAGAAGTTGTAGAAACTCTGAAGCAGAGATTCCCGAACGAGCCCGAATATATTCAGGCCGTCAGTCAGGTGCTTGGCACCATCGAAGAAGAGTACAACAAGCATCCCGAGTTTGAGAAAGCCAACCTCATTGAGCGCTTGTGCATTCCTGACCGACTGATTCAGTTCCGCGTGACATGGGTTGACGACAAAGGCAACGTGCAGACCAACATGGGCTACCGTGTGCAGCACAACAACGCCATCGGCCCGTACAAAGGCGGCATTCGTTTCCACAAATCTGTAAACCTCAGCATCCTTAAGTTCCTCGCCTTCGAGCAGACTTTCAAGAACTCGCTCACCACGCTGCCCATGGGCGGCGGCAAGGGAGGTTCCGACTTCTCTCCCCGCGGCAAGAGCACTGCCGAGGTCATGCGCTTCTGCCAGGCTTTCATGAACGAGCTCTACCGCCACATCGGTCCCGACGAGGACGTTCCCGCAGGCGACATTGGCGTAGGCGGTCGCGAGGTAGGCTACATGTTCGGACAGTATAAGAAGCTCACCCACACCTTCAGCGGCATCCTCACAGGCAAGGGCCTTGAGTTTGGCGGCTCGCTCATCCGTCCCGAGGCAACAGGCTACGGCAACGTTTATTTCCTTCAGAACATGCTGAAGACCCGCGGCATCGACATCAAGGGCAAGACCGTGCTGGTGAGCGGTGCAGGCAACGTGGCACAATATACCGTTGAGAAGCTCATAGAGCTCGGCGCCAAGCCCGTGACCATGAGCGACTCTGACGGCTACATCTACGATCCCGACGGCATTGATGCCGAGAAGCTCGCCTACATCAAGGAGCTTAAGAACGTTGAGCGCGGCCGCATCAGCGAGTATGCCGAGGAGTATGGTGTCAAGTATGTGGCCGGTGCCAAGCCTTGGTTTGAGAAGGCCGACATCGCCCTTCCCTCTGCCACACAGAACGAGATCAACGAAGAGGCTGCCAAGGCGCTCGTTGCCAACGGTGTGTTTGCCGTGAGCGAGGGTGCAAACATGCCTTCTACCCCCGAGGCCATCAAGGTGTTCCAGGATGCCAAGATTCTCTACTCACCGGGCAAGGCAGCCAACGCCGGCGGCGTGGCTGTGTCAGGTCTTGAGATGAGCCAGAACTCGGAGCGTCTGCGCTGGAGCCGTGAGGAGGTTGACGCCAAACTTCATGACATCATGAACGACATTCACGACAACTGCGTGAAGTATGGCACCGAGGCCGACGGCTACATCAACTATGTCAAGGGTGCCAACGTAGCCGGCTTCCTCAAGGTTGCCAAGGCCATGATGGCTCAGGGCATCGTGTAAAGACGGCAACGACAGAGACTAAAGTTATTGAGAACTATTTATAAAACAGCGGCATGTGCCTTAGGGTGCATGCCGCTGTTTCTTTGTTGTGAGAACGAAGTAAAAGAAAGAAAACTGTCAGCATTTCAGTTTTTTTTCATAACTTTGTCGGCAAATCGTTTATTTCGTTCGACAAATCATTATTTTCGTTCGACAAATCATCATTATTATGGCAAAACTAAAGATACAGACATCAAAGGGCGACATCGTTGTGCGCCTTTACGACGAGACCCCCAAGCACCGTGACAACATCGTGAAGCTCGCAAAGGAGGGCTACTATGACGGCACGCTGTTTCACCGCGTGATAAAAGATTTCATGATACAGGGCGGCGACCCCGACAGCAAGGGTGCTCCAAAGGGCAAGCAGCTTGGCGCTGGCGGTCCCGACTACACCATTGAGGCAGAGATTCTCCCCACGCTCTTCCACAAGCGTGGCGCTCTGTGTGCAGCCCGTCTGGGCGACGAGGTGAACCCTAACAAGGAGTCGAGCGGCAGCCAGTTTTACATCGTGTGGGGCGAGACCTACAAGCCCGCACAGCTCAAGCAGATGGAGAAGCAGATGAAGCAGAACCAGCTGACCGTTACCTTCAACGACCTCGTGTCTTATCACAAGGACGAGATCATGGACATGCGCCGCAACCGCGACCGTGCCGGCCTGCAAGACATGCAGGAGCGCCTCATGAAGGAGGCAGAGGACATCTGCAAGGCTAACCCCGCTGGCTTCAGCGAGGAGCAGACCGAGGCTTACACCACCGTTGGCGGCACACCGTTCCTCGATGGCGAGTACACCGTGTTTGGAGAGGTGGAAGACGGCATTGACGTTGTGGAGACGATAAACAATGTCGAGACCGACCGCGCCGACCGTCCCACCGACGACCTCGCCATGACCGTTAGCGTGGTTGAGGAGTAAAGCAAAAAGCGGCTTTAGAAAGCGTTTTTTATCACACAGCAAAAGGACAATCTTTTATGTGCAGGTTTTGTTTTCCTTATCACATAAAAGATTGTCCCTTTTGTCTCTATTGTCGTTAAACGTCTAAATAAATGTCGTTTAAACGTTTTATCAATGTCGTTTAAAACTTTTCAATTGAAGCCGTTAATACCTTTTATTAAAGGATGCGTCCGCGAATAGACAGCTTCAGCACAGGATAAACCTGGAGCCAATCCATGAACTTGGAGATGTCGTCGTCGGCATCTTGATCAAGCACCTTGGTGAGGTCACCAACACCGTCGGCATAAACCACAGGCTTGCCCTGAAACTGTGCTCCAAGCTCGAAGCGGGCACCAAAACGCTTCTTCGGCACAAGACGGCCGAAGCCGAGGCCGAGGTAAGGACGGAAGTTGTTGACCTTGATTCCGCCATTGACATCACCGTTGCGGTCAACAGGAATTTGGTAGTCGCCGATCTCAACGTTATAACTGTTTCCGGCAGCAATATACTGCTGCAACCTGTCACTATGTCCCGTAATCTTAACCAGCTTGTCGCCACCCACAGAGAAGCCAGCCGTTACGAAGAACGAGCTTGAGTTGGCAAAAGGATAGCAGTCAAACTTCACATCGAAGGTGGTGCGTGAGAACTTACCCTTCACGTCCATCGTCTCTGTTATGCTGTTGCCGTTAAACTCGCCCGACACGTCGGCCGTGGTGTTGATATTGATGTTGGGCATCACGTTGAGACCAAGACGGGCCTGGACATATTTTGTGAGAGGCACAGCCACGTCGAAACCGATACCCTCGGTACCAACACCTACGCCCACACCCACGCGGTTGGCGACGCCAAAAAACCCGCTCTTCTCGTCTTGTGCCGATACGGCCACAACACCTGTCGTCAGCATTAAGCCGATGACCATTCCTTTAAGGAAACCTTATGTTTTCATATTCTTTACGGTTAAGTGATTAATTGTGTTTCTTATTCTCAGTAGACCAGTTCTCTCTGATTTTCAATCAGCCATCACAAGTCTTTGTGTTTATCTTTGCAAATATAGTGAAATAGATGTAAACGAACAAGAAAAAAACACAAAAAGATAAAAGGACAGACGCAAAAAGATAAAGGACAGACATAAAAAGAAATAAATATTACAAAAAAATGAACCTACAGCAAGCAAAAAAAGCCATGTCCCTACCCTCTTTAGAGAGAGTTAAGAACATGGCCTTTATAAAAAGAGATGTCTTAAAAAAGATCTGTCTTAAAATGTCAATGGAATACACTTTTTTTGTGATGTTTTGCAACTAAACAGAGTTTTTTTCGTGCGCCATTATTAATAACTCAAGTTTTGCTCATCTAATTTTTTATTACTAATTTTGCGCTCGTTAAAAAAGAGATTTCATGGATAACAAAAAACAACCACTCATCGCACACCTGTGCATGCTTTGTGCAGGCACCTGCTGGGGACTGATGGCCCCTATAGGCAAAGACGCCATGCTCAACGGCATCGACGGCATAGACCTCGTTAGCTTCCGCGTTCTCGGTGGTGCCCTGCTGTTCTGGCTCACCTCTCGGTTTACAAAGAAAGAGCATGTGCCTGTGAAAGACATCCTGCTGTTGGGCTGCGCCGGACTGTTTGCCCTTGTCTTCAACCAATGCAGCTACACCATTGGGCTGAACCTTACCTCGCCCAGCAACTCAAGCATCATGACGACCTCCATGCCTATCTTCGCCATGGTGCTGTCGTTCTTCATCCTGAAAGAGCCCATAACATGGCAGAAGGCCGGTGGCGTGCTCCTTGGATGCGCTGGCGCGGTGATCATAATAACGACCAGCGCCACGGCCGGCAACGCCAAGGTGGGCAACATCTGGGGCGATCTGCTCTGCATGTCGGCACAACTGTCGTTTGCCCTCTACCTCTCACTCTTCAAGCCGTTGGTACAAAAATATTCGCTCTTCACGGTGAACAAATGGATGTTTACCTGGGCCACACTGATAATATGGCCCTTCACCCTTGGCCATGTCTCAAGCATCGATTTTGTTTCCGTGCCCATGAGCACATGGTGGGAAACGGGCTTTGTGGTGTTCTTCGGCACCTACATTAGCTACATCTGCATGATGGTTGGCCAGCAGACCCTTCGCCCGACGGTTGTCAGCGTCTACAACTACATGCAGCCGCTGGTGTCGGTAAGCGTCAGCGTGGCTGCTGGCCTTGCTGTGTTCAAGACCTCACAAGCCTTGGCCGCCGTTCTCGTGTTCTCTGGCGTTTGGTTCGTGGTAAAATCGAAATCGAAACATGACATGAGCAAGGCTTAGATTGAATGCTGCTATAAGCTATAAGCTAAAAACTATAAGCTAAAAGCTATAAGATAAATGCTAAAGCTATAAACTAAAACTATAAGCTAAAAGCTATAAAACAGGAAAAGCCACTTCCGAGACAATCGTTTCAGAAGTGGCTTTTTTATTGTTTCCTTGAGTTTGTCTTTATCCCACAAGCTCATCGATTTTTCTTAGAGAACATCATCAACAGGCGTGTAAGGCAAACTGTAGAGATCGGCAACAGCCTTATACACCACCTTGCCGTCAACGACATTGAGACCCTTCTTCAGAGCCTCGTCGTCGGCACACGCTTTCTTCCAGCCCTTGTCGGCAAGAGCCAGCGCATAGCGCATGGTAGCGTTGGTGAGGGCTGCCGTAGAAGTGTTGGGCACAGCACCCGGAATGTTTGCCACGGCATAATGAACGATGCCGTCAAGCTCATAAACAGGATCGCTATGAGTCGTAGCGTGTGAGGTCTCGAAGCATCCGCCCTGGTCAATGGCCACATCAACGAGCACGGTGCCTGGCTCCATGAGCTTAAGCATGTCGCGTGTGATGAGCTTTGGCGTGATGTCGCCAGGAATGAGAACGGAGCCAATGACGATGTCCACATCCTTAAGCTCTGCCACGATGTTATGGTGAGACGAATAGAGCGTGTCCACATTTGGCGGCATAGTGACAGAGAGCTCATGCAACCTTGGCAACGACACATCGGCAATGACCACGTTAGCACCCATGCCGGCAGCCACACGGGCAGCCGCCTGTCCCACAATGCCACCACCGAGCACCAGCACCTTAATGGGCTTCACGCCAGGCACGCCACAGATGAGCTTGCCCTTTCCGCCCTTGGTCTTCTGCAGATAGTAGGCACCGTTTATTGTTGCCATACGTCCTGCCACCTCACTCATCGGAATGAGCAAAGGCAGGGCACCATTGTCGAGCTGCACCGTCTCGTAAGCCAGACACACGCCGCCACTCTTTATCATGGCATCTGTGAGCTCGCGGTCAGAAGCGAAATGAAAATAGGTAAACAGCAGCTGCCCTTTCTTTACCAGAGCATACTCAGGAGCTATTGGTTCCTTCACCTTTACAATCATGTCGGCCACAGCATACACCTCCTCGATGGTTGCAAGGATCTTTGCGCCGACAGCAACGTAACTGTCATCTGGGAAACCGCTACCATCGCCTGCGGTGTGCTGAACGTACACCTCATGACCATGTTTTACCAACTCGGCGACGCCCGAAGGAGTCATGCCCACACGGTTCTCATTGTTTTTGATCTCTTTAGGAATACCAATTTTCATAATTCAAGATCTTTAAAAGTTAATTATATAGTTGACAAAAAAATTCGTCACTCCCTGTTCACCCTGCTTCGTCAGCCACGTTTTAAAGTAAGCCACGTTTTCTCAATTCTCAAATAAGTCACGTTTTCTTAACCAGGCCCAAGATTTTTCACTTTTCGTTTTTCACTTTTCCCTTAAACAGCTTTTCCCTCATAACGGCGTCAGCCTTTTTTACCTTTTTACCTTTTTACCTTTTTACCTTTAAAAAGCCTTTTTTACCTTTAAAAAGCCCTCATCTCTCCCCAATAGCCACATATTCCTTTGGCGTAAGGATGTTCTTATAGGCAGGTCTTATGATGCGTCGGCCTTCAAAGTTGAGCTCCTCAATGCGGTGCGCCATCCATCCCACGATACGTGCCATGGCGAAGATAGGCGTGTAGATCTCCTGCGGCAGACCGATCATCTCATAGATGAAGCCACTGTAGAAATCGACATTGGCACAGATCGGCTTCTTTGTCTTGCGGTGAGCCGACACACACTTGATGGCCTCCTGTTCAAGAAGACGAAGGAAGTTATACTCCTCCTCGCGTCCCTTCTCCTTTGCCAACTCGCCCGCAAGCCTCTTCAGCTCCACGGCACGCGGGTCACTCATGGTGTAGACCGCATGGCCAATGCCATAGATAAGTCCGGTCTGGTCATAGGCCTCTCCACGCAACATGCGATAGAGATAAGTGTCGATTTCATCGGTGTTCTTCCAGTCCTTGATGTTCTCCTTCAGGTGGTGGAACATGTTTATCACCTTAATGTTGGCGCCACCATGAAGCGGACCCTTGAGCGAGCCTATGCCTGCCGCGATGCTTGAGTAGGTGTCGGTGCGCGACGATGAAGTAACGCGCACGGTGAACGTCGAGTTGTTACCGCCGCCATGCTCAGCCTGAATGATGAGCAGCATGTCGAGCATACGCGCGTCAAGGTCGGTGAAGTCTTCATGCTTAAGCATGTAGAGGAAGTTCTGCGCGATGGTGAGGTTCTCGCGCGGATGGCGTATGTGCAGAGAGCGGCCCTGCACCGAGTGGCGGTAGATGTTGTAGGCGTAGGCAATGATTGTCGGGAAGCGTGCAATCAGCTCCACCGCCTGTCGCATGAGGTTGTCGCGTGAGATGTCGTCGGGATTGGGGTCGAAGGTGTACATCTCCAGCACACTACGCGCAAGGATGTTCATGATGTTTGAGCCTTCAAGATCAATGATGTGCACGATGGTCTTGTGGTCAAGCGCCATGTTGTCGTTTATAAGTTCACTGAAAGCATCGAGCTCCTCCTTGTCAGGCAGGTTTCCCGACAGCAGCAGAAACGCAATCTCCTCAAATCCGAAACGTTTCTCTGCCAACAGCGGCGACACGAGGTCGTCAAGCTCATAGCCACGATAGAACAGTTTGCCGTCGGTGGGACGCAGCTTCCCGTCCTCGCCACGCTCATATCCCACCACGTTTCCTATGTTTGTCAGTCCCACGAGCACGCCACTGCCGTCCTCGTTACGCAGTCCGCGCTTCACGCCATATTTTGGGAACAGCTCATTGTCGATCTTGCAAGAGTTCTTGACCTCGTCCGACAGCTTATATATCAGATAATCCTTGTTCATGTTTCTTTATTGGTTTTTCGCATGTCAACGCCATGCTCTGTTTTTACTCTACTGTTTTCACATTCTCTTCTCGCTTTTTTCTTGTTCTCTTCTCGCGCAAGTTGCTTTCACGTCAATGCGCCTACAAGCTCTCCGCCAGCTTGTCGCCAAACGCCTTTGTGCCGAGGGCTTTGCCGTCAGGCATGAAACGCGCAAGGTCGGCGGTGGCTACACCTTGTGTGAAGAGACGTTCGAGAGCGTCGGTGATAAGCTGCGCTGCCTCGTTCCAACCCATATAGTCGAGCATCATCACAGCAGAGAGGATAATGCTTGAAGGGTTCACCTTGTCTTGTCCTGCAATGTCGGGAGCGATACCGTGTGTTGCCTCAAAGATGGCATGACCCGTGTGGTAGTTGATGTTCGCGCCCGGCGCAATGCCGATGCCTCCCACCTGTGCTGCCAGCATGTCGCTCACATAGTCGCCGTTGAGGTTCATGGTCGCGATAACACTATAGTCTTGCGGCTTGAGCAGAGCGTTCTGAAGGAAAGCGTCACAAATGCAGTCGTTCACGACCAGTCGTCCACTCTTCAGCTCCTCACCATACTCGCGTTCAGCCAGCTCGTAGCCCCATTTCTTGAATCCGCCTTCCGTAAATTTCATGATATTGCCCTTGTGCACCAGCGTCACGGTCTTGAGGTCGTGCGCCAGAGCATAGTCGATGGCGCTGCGGATGAGTCGCTCACTACCCTCTTTTGAGACGGGCTTCACGCCGAACCCTGACGTCTCGGGGAAGCGCACCTTCTTGACGCCCATCTCGTCGTGCAGGAACCGGTAGAATTTCTTTGCCTCGTCTGATCCTGCCTCCCACTCTATTCCGGCATAGATGTCTTCCGTGTTCTCACGGAAGATGCACATGTCGACCTTCTCTGGATGCTTCACCGGCGACTCTATTCCGCGGAAATAGCGCACGGGCCGTTGACACACATAGAGGTCGAGGGTCTGTCGCAGAGCCACGTTTAGCGAGCGTATGCCTCCACCGACAGGCGTCATCAGCGGTCCTTTTATGCCCACCAGATATTCTTTGAAGGCATCGAGGGTGGCTTGCGGTAGCCATTCGCCTGTCTGCTCATGCGCCTTTCCGCCGGCAAGGACCTCCTTCCATGCAATCTTCCGTTTGCCGCCATAAGCCTTTTCCACGGCTGCATCGACCACCTGTTGGCAAACAGGCGTGATCTCTGCACCGACACCATCGCCCGTGATGAACGGCACTATTGGCGTGTCGGGCACCATCAGTTTTCCGTTCTTCTTCTCTATCTTGTTTGTGACATTGATCTTATCCATAACATTGTTCTCCTTTTCTCTTGAGGTTGAACCTACTTGTTTTTCATAACATAGTTTAGCGCACTTCCTGCTTTGAACCACTCTATCTGCGTTGCGTTGTAAGTGTGGTTTGCAGCAAAGCTCTCTGTTGTGCCGTCGCTGTGGTGAAGGGTGACGTTTAATGTGCTGCCCGGTGCAAACTGTGACAGTCTGGTCACCGAGATGCGGTCATCCTCGCGCACAAGGTCGTAAGAAGCCTTGTCGGCAAAGGTTATTGCGAGCACGCCTTGCTTCTTGAGATTGGTCTCGTGTATGCGTGCAAAACTCTTTGCCAGCACCACCTTGACGCCCAGGAAGCGCGGCTCCATGGCAGCATGCTCACGCGAACTGCCTTCGCCGTAGTTGTCCTCAGCCACCACTATCGATGACAGCCACTGGGCCTTATACAGCTTTGCCACCGCCGACACGGCCTTATACTGTCCGTCGGTCTGACACAGCACCTTGTTCGACTCGCCGTTGAAAGCATTGACGGCTCCCATGAGGAGGTTGTCGGAGATGTTCTGCAGATGACCACGATATTTAAGCCATGGGCCAGCCATAGAGATATGGTCGGTGGTACACTTGCCCTTGGTCTTTATGAGAAGCGGCATGTCGGTAAAGTCGTTACCGTCCCACGCCTCAAACGGCTCAAGCTTCTGCAGGCGGTCAGAGGTCGGCGCGATCACCACTTCAATCTTTGACGTGTCGCCATCGGTAGGCGCAATGAATCCCTTGTCCTTGACCTCAAAGCCACGCGGCGGGAACACATCGCCCAAAGGGGCATCGAGCATCACGGCCTTGCCGTCGGCATCAAGAAGCGTGTCGGTGGCGGGGTTGAAGTCGAGGCGTCCCGCAATGGCAAGAGCCATCGTAAGCTCCGGACTGCCAATGAAGGCATAGGTGTTGGGGTTGCCGTCGGCACGTCTGCGGAAGTTGCGGTTGAACGATGTCACGATGGCGTTCTTGCGCTCAGGGTCGTCGGTGTGACGGTGCCACTGTCCTATGCACGGTCCACAGGCGTTTGTCATGATCACAGCCCCTATGCGACGGAAATCGTCAAGCAACCCGTCGCGTTCTGCCGTGAAGCGTATCTGCTCCGAGCCGGGGTTTATGATGATCTGTCCCTTCACCTTGATGTTTTTCTCCGCCGCCTGACGTGCCACAGAAGCGGCACGTGCAAGGTCCTGATATGACGAGTTGGTGCAGGAACCGATAAGTCCCACCTCCACCGTCATGGGGTAGTCTTCACGCGGTCCCTTGGTCCGCATCTCGCTGATGGTTGTTGCCGCATCGGGCGTGAACGGTCCGTTGAGGTGCGGCTCTATTGTTGAGAGGTCTATGTCTATGAGCTTGTCATAATAGTTCTCCGGATTGTCATACACCTCGCTGTCTGCCTGCAGATCGGCAGCACATGAACGTGCCATGTCGGCCACCTCGCTGCGTCCTGTCTCACACAGATAGTCGGCGGCGTTGTCGTCGAAAGCGAAGAGCGAGCAAGTGGCTCCCAGCTCCGCTCCCATGTTGCAGATGGTCGCCTTGCCTGTTGTAGAGATTGTTGCTGCTCCCGGTCCGAAATATTCGAGGATGGCGTTTGTGCCGCCCTTCACCGTGAGTTGTCCCAGAATTTCAAGGATCACATCTTTGGGCGAAGCCCATCCCGACAGCTCTCCTGTCAGGCGCACACCTATGAGGCGCGGCATCTTCAGCTCCCAAGGCTGTGCCGTGAGCACATCCACAGCATCGGCACCGCCCACACCCACAGCGACCATGCCCAGTCCGCCGGCGTTTGGCGTGTGCGAGTCGGTACCTACCATCATGCCTCCTGGGAAGGCATAGTTCTCAAGCACCACCTGGTGTATTATTCCTGCGCCCGGTGCCCAGAAGCCGATATGATATTTCTCCGACACCGACCGCAAGAAGTCGTAGACCTCGCTGTTCACTTTCTTTGCAGCAGGCAGGTCTTCCTCCACGCCGTTGTCGGCTTTTATGAGGTGGTCACAATGCACCGTTGCCGGCACCGCCACCCGACTCTTGCCTGCGTTCATAAACTGCAGCAAGGCCATCTGTGCCGTTGCGTCTTGCATTGCCACGCGGTCGGGTCTGAAATCGACATAATCTTCTCCGCGTCGGAACGGTTTCAACGCTCCGTCATCATACAAGTGAGCAAACAACACCTTCTCGGCGTATGTCAGCGGATGACCAACAATGTTGCGGGCCGATGCAACCTTCTGCCCATAAGAGGAGTAAAACGTCCTCAGCATTTCAATGTCTAATACCATAATCGTTTCTGTCTTGATGTATTTCCTTTTGGCTATCTAAGTCATTATTATCTTATCTTTCTGTTGGCAAAGATAGCAATAATATTTATAATCGTCACATAAAAGAAACAAAATCTAACAAAAAGACAGTATTTTTTGGTTTAAATCATTAAAATGCCGTATTTTTATTCACACTTCAAGACATTTGGACATAAGAACATGCGTTTGCCCTACTCCGCCCCAAGCAGTCCGCGGCACGCATCTTCTATGAGGTCGAGGGCATAGAAGAAGTCGCTCTCGTCGCCATAATAAGGATCGGGAACGGCTTCTGCCCCTGCGTGCTCCACACAATAGTCTGTCAGCATGTGAACCTTGTCACGCGCCTCGTCGTCAGGAGCCATCGAGGTGATGACGCGATAGTTGTTCTTGTCCATGACAAGTATGTTGTCGAAGCGGTCAAAGTCTACGGTCTTGTCAAACTGCCGCGCACGACTGTTGAAATTGTAGCCACGGCGTGCTCCGCAATTGCGCATGCGTGAGTCGGGCAACTGTCCCACATGCCAGTCGCCAATGCCAGCCGAATCAATCTCATAACCGGCAGCAAGACCAGCGTCGGCCACCATCTTCTTCATAACGCCCTCAGCCGCCGGACTGCGACAGATGTTTCCAAGACAGATGAAGAGAAGTCGTTTCTTTGTTTTGCTCATATTTTTTTATTTTTCTTTTTTTGTTCGCACATCTGCCGTTGCTGCCGACAGCGGCAAGACCAACGACAGACATGCAGGCTTTTATATATAAGGTGTAGATCTTTCGCAAAGATGAATGTTTACATCGCGCTTCGCGCTCGTTGTTTTCTGAACATCAATTGTCATTAATGGCCCATTAATATCATTAATACGCGCTTCGCGCGGAAAAATTGATGTTCAATTAATGTACATTAATGGTCATTGATGTTTAAAACCGCGCGAAGCGCAAAATCTAGACGTGAGACCATTCAAAAACCACCGTTAGCGTCCCACAGTCAGCCCCTCCCACGCATCTGTACGGAAAGGCGAGGCAGGCAAGCCTGCACCGTTGTAGAGGTTGCAGTCGGGGTTGTCGGCCCAAGCGTAACGCACGGCAAGGGGCATGGGCACGTCTGCCGATGACACCACGATGTCGTTGCCCTCGATGCGTGCATCGGCCCAATGAAACTTATGGTCGGCACCGGCAATGGCAAAGCCCGTGAGCTTGCCTCCACCACGCGCCTTCAGTCCTCCATCGGCATGGACGAAGGTGAGACGAATGGCACCGCCCTCGATCTTGTGGCTCTGATACAACGGACCCGAAGAGGCAATGTTCTCGCCATAAGCCACGCGGCGTGCAACGAGCGACAGACGCTCACCCACGGTCTGCTTGTCGGTGGGATGTATGTCGTCGGCAAGACCCACGTCCACAGCCACGGCAAGACCTGAACCTGCTACGGCCTCTGACGTAAGCAACTGTGCCTCGCGCAGCTCTGCCCACTCCGACTCTGCGGGCTGGTCCTTGCGCTGCATATAGTTGGCAAGCTGCACGATGAGGAAGGGGAACTGTCTGTTCCAGTCGTTGCGCCACGAAGCGATCATCTGCGGCAACAGGTCGCGGTAACGGTAAGCACGCGGGGCGTTGTTCTCGCCTTGGTACCAGATGGCTCCTCTCACAGCATAGGGAACGAGCGGACGAATCATCGCGTTGTAAAGGACGGTCGGTATGAAGGGGTTGTCGACGGGGTTTACGGGCACCTTTGCCACAGCGTTGAGGTCAGAAGCCAACTTCATTCGCCACTCGCCTCCCAAGCTCATGCGGTCGCTGCCACACGAAAGGGCCATGTTGTCGGCGTTGCCACGCAGTCCGCCCGCACTGCCAATGTCGAGCACACGCACGGCAATGACAGCCCGTCCTGCCTTCACCATGTCGGCAGGAATGGTGTAGACACGCTTCACAGGACAGGTCTCGGTGTGGCCGACAGGCTGTCCGTTGAAATAGGTGACATCGATATCGTCTATTGTCGACAGCTCAAGCTTCAGCTCTTTGCCTTGCCATGCGGCAGGCACATCAACGGTCTTGCGGTACCACACCACGCCGTCAAAACTGGTGTAGCCCACCTCATCGATCTTCAGCGGCTGTGGCAACAGTTGCCAAGCGGTGTCGTCATAGCCTGGGTCTGCCCACAGCACCTTGCCGTCGGCATCCACGCTACCCTCTTTCTTGCCTGTGGCCGTGAACCAGTCGTTCAGCTCTGCAAGATATTTTGTCTCATGCTCAGCCGGCGTGAGCTTGTCGTTCACGATCTCGTCGACCACGGTTTTGAAACCTGGCACCTCGCCGAGAGCCTTGCCGCTCATCCACGACTCTATGTCTGTGCCTCCCCAGCAGGTCATGATAAGTCCGACGGGCACCCCACGACTTGCCGCCAGGTTCTTTCCGAAGAAATAGCCTGTGGCAGAGAAGCTCTTGACCGTTTCGGGCGAACATTTCTCCCATGTGTGCTTCTGCTTTGGCAGATCGGCGGTGGGCAACTGGCTCACGGCGTTGTCGATGTGCATGAGACGCACGTTGGTGGTTGATGCCGACGACGCGATCTCCTCAGCGTTCATCTTGATGTTCCATCCCTCCATCGGCATCTGCATGTTGCTTTGGCCCGTACACAGCCATACCTCGCCAATCATGACATCGCGCAGCACCACGGGCTTGCCGTCGCTCACGCTCACCTCATAAGGGCCTCCTGCCGACGGCGTGTCTACGTCTATGCGCCAACGGCCCTTGCTGTCGGCCTTGACGGTGTATGTGCGGTTGTTCCATGACGTTGTGACCTTCACGTTCCTGCCCGCCTTTGCCTCGCCCCAGATGGGTGCCTTGGTGTTCTGCTGCAACACCATGTTGTCTGTAAATAGCGGAAACATCTTTATCTTTGCCTGTGTGGCAGACGCTCCGAGAAGGAGCAACGCCGACACAAAGAGTGTTTTTGTTTGCATAATGGTTCTGTTTTTGTCAATAAATTGTCTTGTCGTTGGCAAGCCTTTCTGTGAAGCAGAAGAACATCCATTGCCTCAATGCTGCTCCAATTTCCACATAAAAAACTTTCTGTCTTTGCAAATTTAAAGAAAATCGTTGAAACATAAAAAACATAAGCTAAAAAAAATTATTAATTTTGAACACCTACTTATCGTGTTCTAAAAGCGCATAAAACGCAAATGAAATTTTTATTTTTCATTGTGTGGGAGCACAACACTTTTTCTTTAAAAATAGTTTACTAAAAGTTTGTAAAATTAAAAAAAATGGCTATCTTTGCAATCGTTATCCTGAAAACAATCTTTTTGCCTTAAAGGAAACTAATACCTATTGAAGATTTGAAGCGGTTGCCTGTGAAGGTTATCGCTTTTTTCTTTTTTATAGAATAGAACAAAGATTATGGATCAAGAATTAAAGCAACATATCATCAGCTTATCAGAACGTTACGAGACGGCCGACTTCCTGCCTGCCGACCCCAGCTCCTTCATGCACAAGGTCAAGGGCGAAGCCAACCAGGAAGCCATGGCGTTCATTGCCTCATGCTTGAGCTACGGCTCAAGGAAGCAGTTCTTCCCAAAAATTCAATACCTCCTCGACGCGGCACAGGGAGAGGTCGACCGGTGGGTGCGCACAGGCGCTTTCGCAAACGACATCGCCGACACCCCAGTCTGCTATTACCGCCTCTACACCCACCACCACATGTACCAGCTGCTCACGGCTTACAACCGCATGTTGCAGGAGCACGGAAGCATGAAAGAGTATGTGCGGCAGAACGCCGCCACTGGCCTTGAGGCTGTTGAAGCCATCTGCCGTTTCTTCGCTGCCCACGACGCGAGTGCCGTTGTGCCAAAGAACACGGCCTCTGCCTGCAAGCGCGTGTGCATGTTTCTAAGATGGATGGTGCGCTCTGGCTCACCCGTAGACCTCGGACTATGGGCCGACATCATTGACCGTCGCACCCTCATCATGCCTCTCGACACCCATGTGGTGCAAGAAGCCACACGCCTCGGGCTACTTACAAGCCGCACAGCCTCAATGAGCACAGCCAGAAAGCTCACAGCCGCCATGCTTGAAGTGTTTCCCGACGACCCCTTGCGTGCCGACTTCGCTCTGTTCGGGCTCGGTGTCGACGAGAACAGATGATTAGTATGTTTTGAGCTTAAAAACATCTAATTTCTTCCAACTCTTTGCCTTCACCGTTAGTCTGTACATCTGTTTTGGATGATTTGGGTGTTCTGGATATTTCCGTTCAATACTGCCATCTGCCAGTGCAGGAGCGATATAACTATCATGCATTGTTTTACGTCTAACAATCCCACATAGTTTCATCATCTCAGCAACATCAACGTAATCATCGCTCATTACTGCCACTAACTTTTCTACTTGGGCGGTACTTGGGCGGTACTTGGGCTGTCAAGCTCCTTTTCCATTGTCCATTCAGCCATTAAAGTTGCCTTCAAAATAAATGCGTCAATGTGGAATGAAGGAATGGCGCAACCTTTTGTTTCCAACTCATTACGGATACGATCAATACCCTCGCCAAACTCCTTGACATACTTGTATGCTTTGAGGAATTGGGCTATCTTGACCATAAACATCTTTGTCTTCGTAGTAGCGTTCGCCCTTGTCGTAGAGAAGTTGCATACGCTCGTCAAAGTTGAGTTTCTTGCTTTTGTCGCCTATACGCATGAAACATTCGTCTGCCTGGTTGGTGTGAAGTTGAACGCTTGCAGGAATACGCATAAGCAAGATGCGGTTCTCCCGACCTTCACAATCAGAACATGGCAAATATTCACACCTGACCCTAACAGACGGATTACAGAAGTCGAAAGGAACTCGAAGCAACTCATTCAGCCGTTCTTCGTTTCCATCAACCCCTTCTATTCTGCGGGTCTTGTCAGAAACACCAATGGCAAGCACACCACCATCGGCATTAGCCATTGCCACAATGGGTATCGCAAACGCTTTGGGGTCTATCTGAATGCTCTTGCAATCGAACGTCTGACTTTTTTTGCATGCCTGTATTTCTTCTATTGTCATATTCTATTTATTATGTATGCAAAGTTAGCGATTTTCAACTATGCCTGCAAGCGAAAACCAATGTTTATGAATATCATTGCAACGAATTAGGTTAATTCACAACTAACTTTTGTGACATTCCATTCGGCATACTTGTTAAGTAGGTGTACATAATTAATTTTAAAGCTCCACTTTTTAAAAGCTGTTCAAGCGTGTGCTTTGCGAGGATGTGAAACGGGGTGTTTGGGGGCAATGTAAAAAAGTAACAATAAATTTGTTTCTTTCTGTTAGGTTTAACAGAAATTTTCATTAACTTTGCACTTATGAGAATAGACATTATAACCGTATTGCCTGAGATGCTCGAGGGCTTCGTGAACGAATCGATATTGGCAAGGGCACAAAAGAAAGGACTTGCCGAGATACATCTGCACAACCTGCGCGACTACACCAAAGACAAGTGGCGCCGTGTTGACGACTATCCCTATGGCGGATTTGCCGGAATGGTGATGCAATGTGAGCCCATTGACCGTTGCATCTCGGCCCTGAAGGCTGAGCGCCACTATGACGAGGTGATCTTCACATCGCCCGACGGCGAGAAGTTTGACCAGCATGTGGCCAACGACCTGTCGATGAAAGGCAACATCATCATCCTCTGTGGCCATTATAAGGGCATAGACCAGCGCGTGCGCGACCACCTCATCACCCGCGAGATATCCATCGGCGACTATGTGCTGACGGGCGGCGAGCTGGCAGCTGCTGTCATGGCCGACGCTATCGTGCGCATTGTGCCCGGCGTCATCGGCGATGAGCAGAGCGCCCTGAGCGACTGCTTCCAGGACGACATGCTCTCTGCACCCATCTACACCCGTCCTGCCGACTATAAAGGCTGGAAGGTGCCCGACATTCTGCTTAGCGGCAACGAGGCAAAAATAAAGAACTGGGAGATGGAACAGGCCATGGAACGCACAAAACGCCTGAGACCGGACCTCTTGAAATGAATGCTGAACGGGCGAACTGACACGAGCAAAGCTTATTAAGGAAGCCTAACAGAGCGTCTTTATAAAGCCTAACGAGCGAGCAGAAGGCCATCAGAGCAGAAGAGTTTTTGTGTAAGCAACAAATTGTTGAGAAAAAGAAGATAACTAAAAATTAAATAATTATGAACAAAAACATTGCAACCACCCCATCACTCAGCTTCAAGGAGGCTCTGTGCAAAGCATGGTCTAACCTTACCAACCTCAAAGGACGTAGTCGCCGCTCTGAGTTTTGGTGGTTCATGCTCGTCTTCTACATCGCCTTACAGATCGTGTCAGGAATTCTTAGCCTGTTTCTCCCCGAACTCGCATCAACCGTCATCCAGAACATTCTCATGGGCTTCGCCTTTGCCGTGACCGTGAGACGTCTGCAAGACGGCGGCCACAGCATGTTGTGGGTAGCCATAAGTTGGGTGGCAAACCTTGCGCTTAACGTCAGCCTCTTCGCGTCTGACGAATGGGGCACATTCCAGGCCACAGCAAACCCTGAAGACCTGATTGCCGTGCTCACGTTGCCTCAGGTGGCCCTCTTGGGCACCGTCACAACCATCACAGGCCTTGTCACCATTGTCTTCTGCTGCATGGATGGCACCCCCGGCCCCAACAAGTATGGCGAATCGCCAAAATATGCCGTAAAGCAGGACCCTGCTTCTGAAGCCACTCAGGCCATATAAGGTTTGAATGACCATCTAATGTTTGAATGACGTCTAAGCAAAACGTCCCATTATCTACCACAACCAATATCAATAAGAAAGCCTGTCGGTAATGAAAAATTTTTACTACCGACAGGCTTGTCTGTATTTTATCTCCATAGAGGCTCCGAAATCCAACTTATAGATTTGTCGTTGAGCCTTTGCAAATTCTTTTGTGACATTTGCTTTTCCTTTTACGACATCATCCGTCTTTTTTACTACATCTTTTACTACATCAACAGTCCCCTCCCACCCAACCCTTACTTACTCAATCATATTCTTGAGTATCCATTTCCTGAAGAATGGGTCTTCTATTTC